>MDSW01069544.1_pt1 | contig 16759 bp, 18 predicted proteins | sample 811171 | NCBI WGS metagenome assembly MDSW01 (sample SAMN05326641, study PRJNA326480) | marine metagenome | isolation source: seawater | place: Atlantic Ocean: North West | collected 2012
ATATATTTTGTTGTCTCATCTCAAAAGAAAGTCTATTAAGCATATAGCTTGATCGATTCGAATTTTATAAAAAACTCAAAAATTAATACTCAAAATGTTTCACGTGAAACATTAGATGAGTTAAACAAGTACAGTTTATCAATACTTAAAAAAAATAAACAGATAAATCTAATAAGTGCGAGCACAGAAAAGTCAATAAATTCGAGGCATATTATAGATAGTGCGCAAATAATTGATTTTATTGATAAAAATGATATTAAAGTATGTACCGATTTAGGATCAGGCGCTGGTCTTCCAGGTATAGTTTTAGCTATTATGATGAAACCTAAAAAACCACAGTTTAAGGTGATTTTCTATGAAAAAAGCTATCATAAAAGTAATTTTTTAAGGGATATATCAAAAAAATTTAGTTTAAACACAGAGATTAAACAAAAAAATATTTTTGATCAAAAAAATCTTCAAACAGATATTATAATATCTAGAGCATTCAAACCTCTACCAGTTATTTTTGAAATCGCATTAAAAAATTTTAAAAAATTTAAATACATAATTCTATTTTTAGGAAAAAGTGGAAAAGAAATTTTAAAAGACGCAACAAAGATATGGCAATTTGATTACGAAGAAAAAAAAAGCTTAACAAATGAAGGTTCATTAGTAATAAAAATTTCAAACTTAAAAAAAAAATGAACAAAAAAATTATTTCGGTAATTAATCAGAAAGGTGGGGTTGGAAAAACTACAACTGTAATAAATTTAGCAGCAGGTTTATCCATGAAAGGAAAAAAAATTTTAGTTATTGATCTTGATCCCCAAGGGAACGCTACAACAGGCTTTGGATTATCCAATACAGAAAATTCAGAGGTTACAATTTATAGTGTTCTTAATGGAAATAAGAAAATTTCAGAAGTGATACAATCAACTAGGTTTGAAAATCTAGATTTGGTCAGCTCCAATGTGGATCTCTCAGGTCTAGAGGTGGAAACAGCTGGGGATAGCCGAAGAGCATTTAAATTGAAAGACGAATTAGCCTCTATTTTAAATGATTCTGGAGCATCATATGACTACATACTCATTGATTGTCCTCCTTCACTAAGCCTTTTGACAATTATGGCATTGGTTGCTTCCAATGCCCTTGTAGTTCCTCTTCAGACAGAATTTTTTGCACTTGAAGGCCTTACACAGCTGATGAAAACAATAGAGAGGATCAAATCTAACTTAAATCCATCTCTCGACATACGAGGCATCTTACTGACTATGTACGATAAGAGAAATAAGCTGTCTAGCCAGGTAGAAGTTGAAGCTAGAAATTATTTTAAAGAAAAAGTTTATCAAACAGTAGTCCCAAGAAATGTAAGACTATCAGAAGCACCATCTCACGGGGTTCCAGTTTTACATTATGACAAAACTTGTCCTGGTAGTAAATCTTATTTTACATTTACAGATGAATTTTTACATCAAGAGAAATCTTATGAGGAAAATGCTGCATGATAAACCCATTTAAAAGTAAAAAAGGATTAGGTAGAGGGCTATCATCATTAATTGGCGATATAGATTCTAAACCAAAAAAAAATAAAATACTAATAAGTTCTTTAGTTAGAAATAAATTTCAGCCTAGGAAAAATTTTGATAAAGAAAAAATGGAAGAACTTGCAAATTCAATTAGAGAAAGAGGAATTTTACAGCCAATAATAGTGAGAAAATCTTCTGATCAATCTGATAAATTTGAAATTATAGCAGGAGAAAGAAGATGGCAGGCAGCTCAGAGCGCAGGACTTCATGAAGTCCCAGTAGTTGAGATTGCGGCAGATGATTTACAATCATTAGAATTTGCAATAGTTGAGAATGTACAAAGAAGTGATTTGAATCCAATAGAAGAAGCTAAAGGTTATAAAAAATTAATTGATGAGTTTGATTATGATCAAGAAAAAGTATCAAAGTTTATAGCTAAGAGTAGAGCACATGTTGCTAACGCCCTTAGGTTGCTTTCACTACCTAGTGAAGTTATTTTACTTATAGAAGATAATAAAATTTCCGCAGGCCATGCAAAAGTGCTTGTTGGGCTTGATAATGCTTATTTTTTAGCAAAGAAGATAATTGATAAAAAATTATCTGTAAGGCAAGCAGAAAATTTAATTAGAATTTTAAAAAGTAATAAGGGTAAAAATAAAATATCTAAAAATCCTAATCTTATAAGTCTTGAGTCCAGTATCCAGGAAAAAATTGGAATTAAGGTTTTCATTAGAAATAAAAAAAATAATACCGGGCAAATAACTTTTGAATATAAAGATCTTGATCAACTAAATAGATTATTAAGTGTGATTAAGTCTAATTATTAGTTTTAACGGTATCTAAAATAAAATCATAGATTATATATAGGCCTATATCTGAATTTTTCTTTAAAGATAACTCAACATTTTTTATTTTGAATAATAGTTTTTCAATTTCTTTATTTTGCCAATTTAGAATTTGATTTTTAACAATTTCTTTATCTTTCCAAAAAATAGGTGGTTTAAAGGAAGAAATTACATTATCTAAATTTTTATTTTTTGAATAATTATTTTCTAACAATAATAATCTTTTAGTTTTTGATAGAAAAGTTCTTATAATTAAAATGCACTCATCGGATGAGAAATTATTTTCATTTAATATTTTATTAGTTTTATTTACATTCTTTGAAAGACAATTATCAACCAATTCTGAAATGCCATAGTTTTCAGCTAAATTAGTTAGTATCAAAATATCTTCGATAGTTAATTTTTTTCTATTTATTGCAAAAGATGAAATTTTTTCAAGTTCATTGAAAAGATTTTGTCTATCACCGCAGCATCTTTCAATTATTAAATTTATAACTTCTCTCGAAAGATAGATTTTATTATCATTTAAGAAATTAGTTGTTAAATCCAATAAAGTTTTTTCATTATCTTGGTAAAATGGCACACAAATTAATCCTTTTTCCTTCTCAAAAAAAGATCGTAATTTTGACCTTTTATCTAGACTTTTGCTATCTATAATGATTTTAATATCTAAGATATCTTTTTCGATAAATTCTTTAACAAATTTTTCAATTTTTTCTGAGCATCTCGTTATGATGATTATTTTCTCTCTCTCGAAGAAAGATTGATTTAATAATTCTGATAAAAAATTATCATAATTTGTGAATATTTCGTTTTCCTCATATCTAAAAATTTGACCTTCAAAATTTTTAATAAAGTAATCATTAACTATTTGGTTTTTTAAACCCTCATTTTCACCATATAATAAAAAAATATTAAAATTTTTATTTTTTAATTTATTTAGCTCAAAAGTTTTAATAATCATTAAAATTATATTGTTTGTAAATAAATAATAATTTTCTCAGAAATTTTTGAGACTAAAGTTTTTTCAAGGGTCTTCTCAAACTTATTTTGCTCAAACTCACTACTCAACGCATTGTATATATTAGAATATGAAAATCTTTTTTCTAAACTTTTTTCGTCATCTATTTTGGTATTTAAATCAACTACTATTTTAATTTGAAATTTATTTGGATTTCCTCTGGTATCTTTACTTTTAATAGATTTTTCTAATTTTGTTTGTATATATAAATCTAATTTCTTTACCGCATTTAAATTTTGTTTTTCAATATTATTAATATTTCTTCCAATTTCTTTACCTAACTTGATATCTCCTTGAAAGTATATATTTTCAATTTTAAATCCTTGATTTTTTTGAGAATAAATTGGGTTATATCCATTACACCCATATATAAAAATTAATACAAATATTAATAAAATTTTTTTAATCATGAAATTAGAAAATTTATTAGTCTATTTTTAACAAAATATGTCTTACTTACATCCTTACTTTGAATAATTTTTTCAAAATTTTCATTTTTACTAATCTCTTTGATCAAATCCTCTTCACCAATATCTTTATAGGTTTTTAAAATACCTCTTTTTTTCCCATTAATTTGAATTACAATTTGAACAATTTTATCTTCTAAATATTTTTTATCTATATTTGGCCAATTTTGAAAAGAATTTAATTTTAAGTCGTCTAGACATTCAGATGTAAAATGAGGTATTACAGTTGAAAAAACTGATAATATTTTAATATAATTTTCCATTAACAAATTACCATTTATATCGTCATCTATTTTTTTAATTAAAAAGTTATATGTTTCATACATATTTGCTACAATTACATTGTAGTTAAATCTCTCTAAATTACTATTCATCTTATTAACTAATTGGTGTGTAAACCTAGTAATTTGTTCATCTTTTTTACTACTTTTTTTTTCATTTAATTTATTTTTAATCTTTAAATGTAAATCCCATAGCTTTTGAATAAATTTATAGGATGCATTCATACCTTGAACTGACCATTGAACATCCTTTTCTGGAGGACTATCAGAAATAATAAAAAGTCTTACCGCATCTGCTCCATAGTTTTCAATAATTTTTTCGGGATCAATTGTATTTTTTTTTGATTTTGACATAGACTCGGATGTGCCCACAAGAACTTTTTTTTTTGGATTATTTTTAATATAATAATCTTTACCGTTTTGAGTTTCTACTTCTTCTGGATTTAACCAATTATTATTCTCATCCATATATGTTTCATGACACACCATTCCTTGAGTAAATAATCCTTGGAAAGGTTCTTTAATTTTGAAATTATCATTTTCATAATTAAGAGCTCTCATAAAAAATCTTGAGTATAGAAGATGTAAAATTGCATGTTCAACTCCTCCAATATATTGATCTACAGGCATCCAATAATCAATTTCGTCTTTATTAAAACCATAACTAGTTTCATTTGGAGAACAAAATCTTAAATAATACCAAGAAGAGCATACAAATGTGTCTAATGTATCTGTCTCTCGTACAAAGTCTTTTCCGTTAATCTTTATATTTTTCCATTCTTCTTTAGAATTTAGAGGGTTTCCTTTAGAATTTAAGTCAATATTTTCTGGAAGTTTTACTGGTAAATCTTTTTTTGGAATAGGCATTGCGTTTCCATTTTGGTCATATGCTATAGGAATTGGACAACCCCAATACCTTTGTCGTGAAACTCCCCAATCCTTTAATCTAAAATTTGTTTGCTTCTTGCCTATTTTTTTTTTCTTCTAGAAAATCAATAGTTTTAATTATTGATTGTTCTGGAACTTTTAAACCATTTAGAAAATTAGAATTTACAATTATTCCTGGACCAGTGTATGCCTTATCTTTTACTTTATAATTATCTTTTTCTTCATCTGGTCTAACCACAGTTTTAATTTCTAAATCATATTTTTTTGCAAAGTCAAAATCTCTTTGGTCGTGTGCAGGACAACCAAATACTGCTCCAAAACCATAGTCCATCAATACAAAATTTGCAAAATAAACTGGAACTTTTTGATTAGGTTCAAGAGGATTAATTGCTATTAAATTAGTTTTAAAACCTATTTTTTCACCCATGGCTATGGCTTCTTCTGTTGTTCCAGTTTTAGAACACTGCTTTTTAAATTCTATAAAAGATTTATCTTTAGCAAAATATTTTGAAATTTCATGATCAATTGATACAGCTAAAAATGAAAAACCAAATAATGTATCAGGTCTTGTAGTAAAACATTTTATATTGTCAACAGGAAGTTCACCTTCAATTTTAAAAATTATTTCACAACCAAATGATTTGCCTATCCAGTTCTTTTGCATGACTTTTACTTTATTTGGCCATTGATCTAATTTTTCTAGTCCATCCAGAAGTTCTTGAGAAAATTTTGAAATATTAAAAAACCATTGATTCAGTTTCTTTCTTTCGACTATAGCACCTGATCTCCAACCCTTCCCATCAATAACCTGTTCATTAGCAAGAACAGTTTCATCAATCGGGTCCCAATTTACATAATTTTCTTTTCTATAAACTAAACCTTTTTCATATAATTCGAGGAAGAATAACTGCTGATGTTTGTAGTATTCTTTTGAACAAGTAGAAATTTCTCTATCCCAATCAATTGATAAACCTAGTTTTTTTAATTGATTTTTCATAACTGAAATATTTTTTTCAGTCCATATGTTGGGATCTAAGTTATTTTCTCTTGCAGCATTTTCAGCTGGCATACCAAACGAGTCCCAGCCCATTGGGTGAAGAACATTAAACCCCATCATTTTTTTATATCTGGATAGAATATCACCAATTGTATAATTCCTCACATGCCCCATATGAATTTTTCCTGAGGGATAAGGAAACATTTCTAAACAGTAAAATTTTTTTTTAGATTTATCAATTGATGATTTAAAAGATTGTTTATTATGCCAAAATTTTTGCCATTTTTCTTCTACAACCTTAAAATTATATCTACTCACTAATTAAACTGATTTATTTATTTTTTGGATTATCTCCAGGTTTGCTACTGTTATCATAAGGTTTAAAATTTTTCTCATCAATTTGTTTTTTATAAATAGCAGCTTGCTTTTAAATTTTTTTTTTAATTTCTGAAACCAAAACACCTTTAGATTGCGATACTAAACAATTTTCTAAATTCTTACATTTTTTTATAAAAACTTTAACATCTAAAGCATCTGTTCTAATCTCATTTGTTAGAAAACGAATAGAAATTTTAATTGATTCACCTTCGGTTTTTCCATCTGAATACCAATCAGTTATAATAATTCCACCGCTGTAATTTGCTGACAATAATGGCATAAATTCTATTGTATCTAATGATGCTCTCCATAATTCATTTGAACTTGCAAAGTCAAATGTTCCTCCTTTTTTTTCTCCTCCCATTAGTCTGAAACCCCTACCTTGTTCAATATTTTGTCTAACTCTTTCTTTTACATTGGGAGATACTTTTCTAGCATCTGAAGGTGCAGGTTTAAAAGGTCCACAGGAACTCAAAAAGATAATCGTTATGGTTGTTATTAGAAGTTTTGAGATTAAAGTTGCTTTTTTCATGTATAAGGTCCTAAATTAAAACATTTATATATAAATTTGTTTTAACATGACAATGAAAAACACCAAAACCTAGTAAAATTAGGCTTTATTAAATATGATGTAAATATACAACAGTTTATAAAAAAATCATTTAAAAACACAAATTAATGGGCAAAACACAGTTTTTTTTTGTAAAAACTACCCTGTTTATAATTAATTATAAAACAAACATAATAAGGAGACAAAATGGATAACATTAAAAAACTTGGATTGTCTGCATTAGCAGGATCTATGGTTGCCACTTCTGTTTCAGCAGGTGAACTATCTGCTAGCGGTTCGTGGGCATTAAGTTATACATCGGAAGACTCAGACGCAGTAAACGGTCAAGCATGGACAATGGGTGACTCTGTAACTTTTACAGGTTCAGGGGAACTTGACAATGGTTGGACAGCTTCTGTTTCTTATGAGTTAGATGGTGGTGCTTTTGATGATGAGCAACTTAAGTTAGACATGGGTAGCATGGGAGAGTTTGCATACGGTGAAAGCAAAAGCGGTTACGGTATTGATATAGCTTCTAACATGGTTCCAGCAGTTGATACTGCGCTTTACTCTGCAGTAGGTACAGACACAACATCTTACGGTGTTGCAAGATCTGCGCAAGATGTAGGTAACTTAGGATATAAACTAGCTATGGACGGCGGTGTAACTGTGTCAGTTGAGATGGCAAGAAACACTACAGCTGGTGGTACAGACGCTACTTACGGTGTAACTTATACTGGAATAGACGGTTTAACTCTTGCAGGTGGTGCTGGAGAAGTTAAAACTGGAGGTTCAGCTGAGGAAGAATCTTTCACAATGGGTGCTAAATATGCATGGGATGCATTTACTTTCGGTGCACAAATCACTGAAGTAGATATCGCAGGCAGCACTGAAGACGAGGAAGGTATTCACTTAGGTGTTTCTTATAACGTAAACGATGATATTTCTGTATCTTACGGTATTCAAGAAACTGACTTTTCTGGTTCAAGCTCAACTGAAGAGCACTCAGGTCTACAAGCTTCTTACTCTATGGGATCAATAAGTTTCTCAGGAAGAATTACTAAGCTTGATAACATGGGTGGATCTGCATCTGCAGACGATGAAGATAAACATTTAACAATGTCTATCTCGTTCTAATTTAGTTAAGATATTAAATTATTAAAGGGCCCCTATTTTTAGGGGCCTTTTTTTTTACCCTCAAAAAAACTTATTCCTGAAAAGCCATACAAATTAAGTAAACTTAATTTCTTTAAATTATTTTTTTTTATTCCTCCTAATGCAACAACTCTAGTTTTAGTTTTTTTAGATAAAATATTAAATTTGTTAAAACCTAAGAAACTTTTTTTTCTTTTAAATAATGAAGCAATAAAAATTATATCAACTCGTTGTTTTTCTTTTTGTCTAATTTCTTTTAAATTATGTGCTGATCCAAGTATCAAAAAATTTTTTTTCTTACATCCAAGATTATGTAAAAAACTTTTATTAAAAGAGGGTAAATAAACTCCATCTAGTCCTAGATTTAGAGCTAATTTGTAGTTATTTGAAATAAAAAACTTTATTCTTTTTTTTTTACAAATATCTCTAATTTTTATTATTAGATTTTTGTCAATTTTTAACGAATAATTCCTATAAATTAAAGAAACATCTTTATTTAATTTTTTTAAATGTTCTAGATTTAATTTATTGATAAAGTAATATTTCTTTAATTTATTAAAATGCATAAAACCGTCCAAAATTTAATTGATATTCAAAATAAGATTCATTTAAAACTTAAAGAGTTAAATTTTATTAATTATTCTCCAAATATTATAGCAGTATCAAAGACTTTTGGAATAGAACACCTTATGCCAATTATTGAACATGGGCATATTCATTTTGGAGAAAATAAAGTTCAGGAATCTGTAGAAAAATGGACAAATATAAAATTGAAAAAAAATCATATCAAACTTCATATGATTGGCAAACTTCAAACTAATAAAGTTAAGTTTGCGGTAAAATTATTTGATTATATTCATTCCGTAGATAACTTAAAGCTTGCTAAAAAGATTTCAGAAGAACAAAAAAAAGTAAATAAAAAAGTAAAAATTTTTATTCAAATAAATATTGGAAATGAAGATCAAAAATCAGGTATAAATATAAATGATGCTTATGAATTTTCCTTAAGTTGTGTAAAATTAGGTTTAGATATTGTTGGAACTATGTGTTTACCACCCGATGATGGCCATTCTGATAAATATTTTTCTATTATGCAAAAAATCAATAATGATTTAGGACTTAAAGAAATGAGCATGGGAATGTCAAATGATTATTTAAACGCTATAGAATTCAAGTCTTCTTTTTTAAGAATTGGAACTAAAATTTTTGGTGAAAGATCTTAAATTATCAAAATTTTACTTTTTTTATTTAATAATTTACATAATATTAAAAAATCTTTTTTTTTAAGAGCTATACACCCTGCTGTTGGTTTATATTCTTTTGTAAGATGAATAAAAATTGCACTACCCTTATTCTTTAAAACTTTTTTTCTATTATAATTTATAACAATAAAAAGATCATATTTACTGTCTTTTCTATTTAGTTTTTCATGTTTATATTTTTTTTGAATTTTAAATTCTTTATTATAAAATTTACTCCGGGAATCAGTACACCATCCTTGATTTTTTTTTATTTTTTTACATTCTAATCTAGTTTCTGGTTTTTTAACTCTGTCATAGCGCCAATATAATTTTCCTAATCCAAATATTCCTTTAGGAGTTGAATTATCTCCCTCTACTTTATTTTTTTTAAATCCCTTCTTTCCGACACAACATTTTAACTCGAAATTTTCTATAATTAGGGTATCTTTATTTTTAACCTTAATTATCATAGATTGTAAAAAATGATCAAACAAAGTCTCATAGTTTTTAATCTACCAGTTTTATTTAATATTTTAAACGAAATTAAAGAAAACTTAAATTTCGAATTATACAATTTTAATAAAAAAAAAGATTTAGATAAAATTAGTGATTCAATATTTGGTAATTTTTTAATTATTACTAATTCTAAAGATGGAAATTCTTTTAATGAAAACACCATAATAATTGATAATTTTCCTGTAAAAATAATTGAAATAGTTGAAAAAATAAATATTTATTTGTTAAAGAGAAGATTCAACAAACAATCTGATATTAAAATAAACGATTTTGAAATAGATATAAATTCTAGAACAATTAAAAATCAAGGAAAAAAACTTAAATTAACTGAAAGAGAAATAGAAATTATCTTATACTTAAATAATTCAAAAGAAAGTAAGACAATAGATAAACTTCAAAAAGAAGTGTGGGGACATGCTAACAATCTTGAAACACATACTGTAGAAACCCATATTTATAGATTAAGAAAAAAAATTAATGAAGTTTTTAAAGATAAAGATTTTATTGTAAGTACAAAAAAAGGTTATCGTCTTGTATGAAAAAAAGAAATCTTATCGCAAAAGAACTTTTATCAAAAAAATATAAACCAAGAATAATAAAACCAAAAAAAGGCAAAGGAAGTTTTAATAGAAAAAAAAATAAATTTTTAAAACCTATTTAAAGTCTAGCACCAATTTGTTGAATTACTCTAGAAGACATATCTGTCCCTTTTTCCAGACATTCTTTTAGTGATAAATTATTTATATGACCATGTAAGAATCCTGCTGCGAATAGATCTCCAGCGCCTGTTAAATCAACAATTTTAAGATTTTTCCTTACACCACATTCAATAACATTGTCTCCTTTTATTGCGATAGCTCCATTTTCTCCCCTAGTTAGAACTATTAATTTACCAAGTTGTTTGGAAAAATTTATTACTTCATCAAAGTTTTTGGCATCAATTAATGATGTAATTTCTTGTTCATTAGCAAATGTAATATCTAATTTATTTTTTACTAAATCTAAAAAATGAAGCTTATGTCTATCAACACAAAATTGATCTGACAATGACATTGCTACTTTATTTGCATTATTGATTGCTTTATCAAATGCTTTTTTAGGTTCACCTTCATCCCAAAGATAACCCTCAAGAAATATCATATCACTTTTTTTTATTGCATCTGAGCTAACATCATTTTGATTAATTTTTCCAGCAGTTCCTAAGAATGTACACATTGTTCTTTCAGAATCTGGAGTAACTAAAATTAAGCAAGTACCAGTTGGTAATTCCTCTTTTTTTTTGGAGTAAAAATATTCTACATTCTCTTTTTTTAATCCCTCTTCATATTTACTTCCAAGTTCGTCATCAGACACTTTACCTATGAAACCTACTTTATTGCCTAGTTGAGAAATACCTACAATTGAATTTGCTACTGATCCTCCCGAAACAGTTTTTTCTATTTTAAGATTATTTAATAAATTTTTAAACTCTTTTTCATCAAAAATTAATTTCATTGTACTTTTGGTTAACTCATTTTGAACAATAAAATTTTCATCAACTTTGCAGATAACATCAACAATAGCATTTCCTATTCCTAAAATTTTCATAATTAAGCTTTCCTAGTTTTTATTGGCGATTTTCGCTTAGGATAACAAGTAGTGCAAATTTTACAAGTTAAACCGTAACATTCTCTTGCTTTACAATATTCTCTGCCATAATAAATTATTTGAAGATGTAGTTTATTCCAAAACTTTTTTGGAAATATTCTTTTTAAATCCTTTTCAGTTTGAATAACATTTTTTCCATATGTTAAGCCCCATCTCTGAGCTAGTCTATGGATATGAGTATCAACAGGAAAGGCTGGTTGACCAAATCCCTGGGATATAACTACACTTGCTGTTTTATGTCCAACGCCAGGCAATTTTTCAAGATCTTCAAAGTTATCAGGTACTTTTCCTTTATGATTTTTAATTACTTGTTTTGATAAAAGATAAATACTTTTAGCTTTTACTCTAAAAATTCCTATACTTTTAATTAATTTTTCGATTTTTTTTCTTCCTAATTTTACAAAATGTTCTGGTTTATTGTATTTTGGATAAATTTTTTTAGTAACATTGTTTACATTAATGTCAGTAGTTTGTGCTGATAGTAAAACAGATATTAATAAAGTAAATTTATTTTTATGTTTTAAAGGAATTGGAGTTTTTGGATAAATTTTATTTAAAATTTTTATTATTATTTTAGATCTTTGAACTTCATTCATTTGAAGTTTAGAACATCTCTCATTGAATAAAGTCCAGGTTTTTTATTCATCAACCATTTCGCTGCTGCAAAAGCTCCTTCAGAATAAAGAGCCCTATCAAATGCCTCATGATTTAATGTAATTATTTCTTTTCCACTTGAAAAAGTCACTTCATGCTCGCCTATGACTTCACCTCTCCTCAAAGAATTAAAATTAATTTTTTTTCCATAAGGAAAATATTTTTTATTTAAATATTTTTTACCCATTAATTTATATAAGTTTTTATTTTTCCCAATTGCTATACCTTTAGCTAGCATTAAAGCTGTCCCTGAAGGATGATCTTTTTTATGCTTGTGATGAATTTCAAAAACTTTACTCAAAAAATTATTACCTAGTGATTTAGATGCAATTTCAGTTAAATACATTAATAAGTTTATACCTAAACTCATATTTCCAGCTCTAAGTATTGGTATTTTATTTGCATATTTTTTTATCAAAACTTCCTGTTTTTTTGTAAATCCAGTAGTACCAATAACTACTCTTTTTTTTAAATAATAGGCAATTTTAAGAACTTCAAGAGTACATTTTGGAACAGTAAAATCGATTATTAAATTTGCTTTTTTAAAAGCTCGTGTTGAGTTTAAGCATGGTGTAATTCCACAAATTTTTTTATTAATTACCCTATTCTCTGTAAGAGACACTATTTTAAAGTTTTTATCAAATTTTGCAGACTTAATAATCTGTTTTCCCATTCTTCCCATACATCCAGTAATTGCTAAATTTATTTTTTTCATGAACTATAATATGCTTATACCTTCTTTGTAGAAATATGAAGCTAAAACCAAGACTAAAATTAAATAAATAATTATATAAATTATATTTTTAAATTTTTTTTTCACTTAGTTTTTCCAGAAACTTTTAGCTTTTTTAAAGAATTTTTTAATACTAGGGTTTGATTTTTCATTTTCTATTTCTCTAAATTTTTCTAATAATTCCTTTTGTTCTTTGTTTAATGACACTGGGACCTCAGTATTAACTTGAACATAAAGGTCACCATAATTTCCACCTCTCATATGAGGCATTCCCTTTTCCCTTAGCCTGAATTGTTTTCCATTTTGGGTTCCAGCAGGAATTTTAATTTTTGCTTTTCCACCATCAATTGTTGGAATTTTTATATCAGATCCCAAAGCAGCATCAGCAATTGAAATCGGACACTCAAAAAATAAATTTTCCTCAGATCTTTTAAAAAGCTCATGTGAATTTACATTTATAAATAAGTATAAATCACCATTTCCAGCACCCCTAGATCCTGCTTCTCCCTTACCAGATAATCTAATTCTTGTTCCATCATCTACACCTTTAGGTATTGTAACTGAAATCCTTTTAGAAACTTGTTTTTTTCCTTGACCACCACAGCTTACACATGGATTTGTAATTTCTTCACCAGATCCAGAACATTGAGGACATGTTTGTTGAACAGTAAAAAAGCCTTGGCTTGATCTTACTTGGCCATGGCCTCCACACATTGAACAAGATTTAACATCATGACCTGGTTTAGAACCAGACCCACTACAAATGTTACATTTATCAGTTGTAGAAAATTTAATATCTTGTTTTTTCCCTGTATAAGCCTCTTCAAGACTTATTGATAAATCATATCTTAAGTCAGATCCTCTAAAATTTGATCTCCTACCTTTTCTGCCTCCTCCAAATCCTTCACCAAAAAAATCTTCAAAAATATCTGAAAAATGTCCAGAAAAATCAAAATTGCTGAATCCACTTCTTCCTCCAGCTCCGTTTTCGAAGGCAGCATGTCCAAAACTATCATAATTTTGTTTTCTTTCTGAATTTGATAATACATGATATGCCTCGGATGCTTCTTTAAATTTTTCTTCTGCTGCTTTATCGTTTTTATTTTTGTCAGGATGATATTTTACAGCCAATTTTCTATAAGCTGATTTAATTTGATCAGAAGTTGAATTTTTGTTTACACCTAAGACTTCATAGTAATCTCTTTTTGCCATAAGTATTTAAAGACAATTAGTTGTCGGCTTAGGCGCTTTTTTCTTTATTATCGTCTTTTACTTCTTCAAAGTCTGCATCAACAACATTATCGTCTTTTTTTTCCTCTTGTTTTGCTTCTTTAGGTGCATCGTTAGGTTTAGCGCTTTGTTGAGATTTATATATTGCTTCACCAAGTTTCATTGATGCTTGAACTAACTCTTGAGTTTTTTTCTTAACATCTTCTATATCAGTACCCTTCAAAGAATTTCTTAAATTAGCAGAAGCAGTTTCAATAGCTTTTTTATCAGTCTCAGAAACTTTACTTCCATGTTCTTTTAAATTCTTTTCAGTAGAGTGAATTAAAGTATCAGCTTGGTTTCTTGCTTCAACAGAATCTCTTTTCTTTTTATCCGCCTCTTTGTTAGCATCTGCATCTTTAACCATCTGACTAATTTCCTCTTCACTTAAGCCACCAGATGCTTGTATTTGTATTTTTTGCTCTTTCCCAGTACCCTTATCTTTTGCTGAAACATTTACAATTCCGTTTGCATCTATATCAAAAGTTACTTCTATTTGGGGCATTCCTCTTGGGGCAGGAGCGATTCCCACCAATTCAAAATTCCCTAAAACCTTATTATCTGCTGCCATTTCTCTTTCTCCTTGTAAAACTCTAATAGAGACCGCAGGCTGATTATCTTCTGCGGTAGAAAATACTTGGCTTTTTTTTGTTGGAATTGTTGTATTTTTTTCAATAAGTTTTGTTGATACTCCTCCTAATGTTTCAATACCAAGAGACAACGGAGTTACATCTAAAAGCAATACATCTTTAACATCACCCTGTAACACGCCTGCTTGGATTGCAGCTCCCATTGCAACGACTTCATCAGGATTTACTGACTTATTAGGCTCTTTTCCAAAGAAGTTTTTAACTTCTTCTATAACTTTTGGCATTCTTGTCATTCCACCAACTAAAATTACTTCATTAATCTCACTAGCTGATAACCCTGCATCTTTTAAAGCAGTTTTACATGGTGGAATTGTTCTTGTAATTAATTCTTCGACTAATGCCTCAAGCTTAGCTCTGGTCATTTTGAGATTAATATGTTTTGGTCCAGTTTTATCTGCAGTTATAAATGGAAGATTTATTTCAGTTTGAGCAGCTGATGATAATTCAATTTTGGCTTTTTCTGCTGCTTCCTTCAGTCTTTGCAAAGCTAGTTTGTCAGATTTTAAGTCAATTCCATTTTCTTTTTTAAATTCACTCAGTAAATAGTCTACTATAGTATTATCAAAGTCTTCTCCTCCTAAAAAAGTATCACCATTTGTAGACTTTACTTCAAAAACACCATCTCCTAATTCTAAAATTGATACATCAAATGTACCACCACCTAAATCATAAACTGCGATTTTTTTATTTATTTTTTTATCTAATCCATAAGCTAGTGAAGCTGCAGTAGGTTCATTTATAATTCTTAATACTTCTAAACCAGCAATTTTCCCCGCATCTTTAGTTGCTTGTCTCTGAGCATCATTAAAATATGCAGGAACAGTAATCACTGCTTTAGTAACCTCTTGACCTAAATATTTTTCTGCAGTCTCTTTCATTTTTTGTAAAACAAAAGCAGATATTTGAGATGGAGAATATTTGTTTCCTTTGGCTTCTATCCAGGCATTACCTTTATCTGAATTTACAATTTTAAAAGGAGAGGTTTCAATATCTTTTTTTACAGTCGCATCATCAAAATTTCTTCCGATCAATCTTTTAACTGCAAAAATTGTATTTTCAGGATTTGTAACAGCCTGTCTTTTTGCTGGTTGTCCTATAAGTTTTTCATCATTATCGGTAAAAGCTACTACAGAAGGCGTTGTTCTTGCACCCTCTGCATTTTCTAATACCTTTGCTTGTGTACCATCCATAATTGCGACACAAGAGTTTGTTGTTCCTAAATCTATTCCTATTACTTTGCTCATAATTTTTTATATCTAGAGGTCATATAAGTGTTATTTTTTAGAGTACAAGTTGCCACAAAGCTTAATTTTCCTCTAATTTATCCTTAATTTCCTCTTTTTTTTCACTTTTTTTTGAAACTCCTACCAAAGATGGTCTTAGCAACCTATCTTTCATTAAAAAACCTTTTTGAATTTCTTGAACTATAATTCCCGAATCTTTGCTATCATCCTCTATTTCCATCATTGCTTGATGTAGATTTGGATCTAATTTTTCATTTATTGATTTAATTTGTTGAATATTATTTTTTTTAAAAACAGAAATTAAATGATCATTCAAAATTTTAAAATGTTCCATAGCTTTTTTTAATACTTTGCTATTTTTGAGTTCATTATCGTTTTCTAATGATTGTTTTGCTCTTTCAAGATTATCAAGTATATTTAAAGCCTCTCTCGCAAATGAAAATCCTCCATATTCAAAAGCATCTTCTTTTTCTTTCTCATACCTTCTTCTTTGATTTTCCATTTCAGCTAAAGTCCTTGCCAATTTATCTTCTAAGGATTTAATTTTATCCTCAATGGTCTCTTCTTTTTCTTCTTCTTTTATTTCTAAATCAGGATTTTCTGATCTCTTATTTTTTTTTAATTCTTCAGAATTTTCTTGTATGTCTTCTTTTTTTTCCATAACAACATATATGGTATGAAAATTGATAATTTCTAGATGCAAAAAAAAAAAATA
>MDSW01046059.1_pt1 | contig 16756 bp, 21 predicted proteins | sample 811171 | NCBI WGS metagenome assembly MDSW01 (sample SAMN05326641, study PRJNA326480) | marine metagenome | isolation source: seawater | place: Atlantic Ocean: North West | collected 2012
GAGCAAATAGAAGCTATAAATTCACTATAAATATTTAAATTATGAATTCTAAATAAAAAAACATAGTATATTATATGAATAAATCTATACTATTTGGTTTAATAATTATATTAATATTAACCTGTTGTTTTCTTGTTAAAAATGAAGGTAACATTGAACATTTTTGGTTTCGAAGAGCTTTTAGATCAGTAAGAAGAAGAGCCAAAAGAACCTATAGACGCGTTAAATCAGCTCCCAGAAAGATAGTAAGAGTAGTTAAAAAGTCACCTAGGGCAATTGTTAGAGCAGTAAAAAATCCTAAAAGAACATTAAAGTCCGCAGGACGAGGAATAAAAAAAATAGGTAAAAAGGGTTTAGGAACTTTAAATAAGATTAAAAAATTAACTAAACAAATAGGCTCTCTTGCTAAACAGGTTAGAAATATATCAAAACTTTTTAGTAATCTAAAAGGTCGTGTTATGGCTGCCGGTGCTGTATTTAAATCAATATTTGGAGTTACAAGACAAGGATTTTCACTTCTTAGAACAGCAATTGATATGCAAATCAGTGCGGCTAAAATGTTATACTTAGTAATAGATAAGATGTACAAATGCAATAATGGTTTTAAGGAAGTTGCAAAGAAATATAAAGAACAATTAGATCTTATTATGAAAGGATTAGAAAGATTAAAACAAAGAGCTTATAACTGCTTTACATTTAAATATGGATTATCCAAAAACGCATATAATAAATGTTTTGCTGCTATGTTCTCGATAAGAACAGATATACTCAATTATCAAAAACAAATAGATATTCTTATGAAAAATCCAAGATTATTTGCTCAACCAAGAAGAACAAAATATGGACAAACTAAAGCATATTGTTATAATACAAGAAGCAGGGCATTTGGTTATTCTAAATCATGTAATCAATGCTTTAATTACCAAGGAATATTATCAAGAGGTAAAGATCAGTTACTAAGTGTATCCAGTTTAATGAGAAATTCTAACCAGTTATTCAGAGAGCTGGCTGTTTTGAGAAGAAATATTAATAAAGCATTCTAAATAACCATTAATAATCATTAGCGTAATGAAAAAAAAATTTGATTATTTTTTTTTTCAGTTCAGGTTTTAACATTCCAATCAACCAACATGAGCAACACATCAACAGAAAGCAATACTATCAATGTAACCCAATCTTCTGAAACTAAAGAAATTACAGTTCCTTTCCGTCCAGGTCAAGAAGAATTGGTAAAGCAAGAAGTAGAGGATTACCTACAGAGATTTTCTGAAATTGTCTCAAAGGAATGCGGAATTGATGTTGAGGAGATTTATAAATGTATGCCTAAGAATATTGTTTTCCAAGAGGAAAAGAAGAAAAAGACAACTTCTAAAAAGAAAGATAAAAAGTTGAATGTTACTAACTGGGAATCTGCCAGTTCTATGGATGATCTTAAAGAGCTAAAGGGAAATGACCTAAAGGATATTCTTAAATCAAATAATATGAAATCAGCTGGTCCCAAGCAGAAACTTATTGAACGAGTATGGTCAATTAATCATCCACAAGACGTATCGGTAACTCCTATGAAGAAGAGAGGTCGTCCTAAGGGCACTAAAAAGGATAAGATGAAGCATTCAATTGTAGATGATAGTGATACAGAAAGCCCTAACCAACCCAGTAAATCAGAATCAGAATCAACTGATGATATCGAAAAGATGCTACAAGCTTCTGTTGAGACAACAATGTCTAATGGTAAAGTAATGCATGTGGTTATTTCTAAAAAATGGGTATTTTCAGTTGATAGTGATGGAGATTATGACTGGGAAGGTATGTTGAATGATGATGGTGAGTCTTTTACAGATTGTGATCCACCAGAAGATTTGCTTGCGCTTTACAATGATACTGATTAGATTCTATATAAAAAAAAATTTGATTTTCATCCTTTTTTTTTATTTAGAAGTAATCTAATCGAGACATCTAAGATGTTACAAGAGATACCCATGAGCATTTACAATGAAGTGCCTAATGAAGTAATAGCCGCCATGAATTCTATTATCACAAAGATTATTCCTAGTAAAAAGAAAAAGAAACAGTTTATTACTGGTCATTCTACTGTAAAATTCATGCGTGAGAATACACCATATTCTCTTAAGCCACATCAAAAAGATGGACTTAAGAGACTTCTCAAGATGGAAAAGGTATCTCCTATTAAAGGAGGACTGCTTTGTGATGAGCCAGGAATGGGGAAAACTATACAAATTGGTGCGCTGATGAAAGCAAATCCAGTGAATTCTAATCTTATCATAGTTCCTGTATGTGTAGTTAATCAATGGGAAGCTGCTATGCGGAATATTTTTAATCCTAAAAACATTGTTGTTCATACTGGAATTAGTCGTTCGAAAAGTTGGGAAGAACTTAGGATAAAGAGGAAAACTAATGGAAAAGATAATATGTCTAATATAATTGTAATTACGACTTATGGAATCGTAACTGCTAGTAAAAAAACAAAGGATAATCTCCTATATGAAAATGAATGGGGAAGAGTAATTCTGGACGAAGGACATTATATTAGAAATAGTAAAACTAATATTTTTAAAAAGGTAAATAGACTAAAAAGAACTTATTCTTGGATTTTGACAGGAACTCCTCTTCAAAATAAGATGGCAGATGTTAGAACGCTTTTTAAATTCACCAACCCTCGAAAGATACCCATGCCTATAAATGATATGATTTCAAATAATTTGCTTCGACGAACGAAGACACATCTTGAAAATACAAGTTCAAAACTAGATGATTATACTATTACGAACTGTCAATGTAAATTTCTGTCTAAAGAAGAACAAGAGGTTTACTTGGCTCTTCATAGAAACATTATGGAAGACCTTGGTGGAGAAGCCGCTTTATCATTTGGCGATGTATCTATGGAAATGCTTGAACAAATATTGAGACTACGACAAGCATCTATTCATCCTGATCTGGCACTACACAGTTTTTGTAGGAAGTATGACACTGATATTTGGAAAGAGACTTTTAAGCCATCAACTAAAATTACTAAGTTTATTGAAAAAGTAAAGGAGGTAGAAGGCTATTCAATTGCTTTCTGTCATTTTAGAGCAGAGATGGAGATGATTAAAACAGAACTAACCAAAGATGGTATTGAAAGTGAATTATATCATGGTTCAATGTCATCTTCGGAAAGACAGGCTATTTTGGCAAAGTTTCCAATAGATAGAGTATCCAAAAAGGTATTAATTATCCAAATTAAAGCTGGAGGTGTGGGTTTAAACCTTCAACAGTTTACATCTATATTTATTATATCTCCTGATTGGAATCCAAGTAATGAGATTCAAGCGATTGCCAGAGCTCATCGGATAGGGCAAAATAAAAAAGTAAAAGTGTTTAAATTTACAACTATCATTAATGATAGATTTCTTGAAGAGTGCGACAAAGAGATGAATATTAAAACTATTGACCAGATCATTATTAATAAGCAGAAACTTAAACGTATTCTTATGGCGGAGGTGTTAGATGATGATACCTTGGAACACAACGAAGTTTCTCTGGTGTAATTAACAAAAAAAAATTTGATTAAATTAAATTTTTTTTTACAATAGCAGTTACATTCCAGTCCAACATGACTTCCATAAATGAAAGCGAAATTGATATTACACTTACTTCCGAAAAATTGGCAGACGATGACTATATTAAGTATGTTCTTATAGAAACGAAACTGAAACTTCTTAAAGAAATTGCTGATGCTTCAGATGGTGATTTCAATACGATGGTTATGAAATTGTGTCCAGAAGTAGCAGCACCAAGATATTCGGATTTAGTTACCAAATTTGGTATCACTATTCCGAAGAAAACTGACAGTAAATTGGTTGGCAAACCAAAGATCTCTCGAAAAAAAAAAGTATCTCTTAAGAAGCCATCCACTTCTGTAGAAACAGATTCGTCTCCACCCACAGTTGTTCCAGTTACTGAAGAGCCTTCGTCTACATCCACAGTTGTTCCAGTTACTGAAGAGCCTTCGTCTCCACCCACAGTTGTTCCAGTTACTGAAGAGCCTTCGTCTACACCCACAGTTGTTCCAGTTACTGAAGAGGCTTCCTCACCTTCTACTAAAGTTAAAAAGAAGAAGACGCTCAAGCGTAAGCCTAAAGCCAAGAAGGCAGATTAATAGATAATAATGTAATAAAATTTGATTATCCTCTTTTTTTTATTGATTATTTTAACCAACATGAATAATGAATCTCAATCTAAAGCTAAAGATTTCTATTATTAGAAAGATGAAAGATAAAAACGACTTGATGCATCAATTTCAAATTTTGATTCATAAAACTACAGTTGATAACTCTAAAGGAGCACCCTTCAAAATCAGACAATACGCGGACGCTATTAAAATATTAGGAACTTATCCAAAAGATTCAGTAGAAGATACTGATGATATAGAAAATTGGTTTAAATCAAGCGGTAAGAAAAATCCAGCAAAAACAATCGATAAAATAAAACAGTTTAATGAAACTGGATTCATTCCTAATGTAGAGGAAGCTCTTAAAGATCCTGTTGTATCAGCAGTAATTAATCTAACAAAAGTAGCAAATATAGGCCCTGCTAAAGCAAAAGAATTACAGTCAAAATATGGAATTACTACAATTGATGAATTAAAATCTAAGTTTAAAGAAGACCAAACTATAATTCATGATAAACAGAAAATGGGATTGAGATACCACGATGACTTAATAACTCGTATTCCCAGAGAAGAAATGATTAAATATAATGAGGCTCTTTCAGACATTTGTAATGAAATAGCTCCTGATATGTTATTTTCAATTAATGGGAGTTTTAGAAGAAAACATTCGAGTTCAGGTGATTTAGATGTATTAATATCCGGACCAGAAGGTAAAAATAAATTGTATAGAGACCTTTTTATAAGCAAACTAAAGGAGAGGGATATTGTTAAGGATGTATTAGCTTCAGGGAAAAAGAAATTCATGGGTATATCAAAATTAGAAGGGTTTACCCGCTTCAGGCATATTGATATTATTGACACGGAAATAGACCAATATCCATTTGCCCAACTATATTTCACTGGTTCTGGTGGTTTTAATTCACACATGCGAATGCTTGCTTTAAAAAAAGGGTATTCTATGAATGAATATTGTATTAGTGATAAGAAGACAAAGAAGCCTGTTTCAGAAAAAGAGATTAATGATAAACTTGGTAAAAATAAATTTGAATCAGAAGAAGATATTTTCAAGTTTATTGATTTAGACTACGTTCTTCCGGAGGATAGGAATACAACTACACTTTCAAAAATTTTGTGAAAATTTGATTTTTAAAATTTTTTTATTGATTGATTATTCTTTTACACTATGCAATTTCCAACACTTGAAATGGACGAAAGCGAACAACGTCAGCTTCTACAAAAAATTGAAAGGGAGCTTGATGATTTGGTAAGAAGTTCTGAAAAAGATGTGCTAAATACAATTACTGTAACTAAAGATAACAAATATATTAAAAGTGGGCATTTTCTAAATAATCAAGGTAAGTCTTACATTAAAGCGAGCACAGAAGAAGTTGAAGTAATTTTACCAGTTCATAAGTATAATTCCGATTTTTCTCAAATTTCTGAAGACATCTTAAATAATAGAGTTGAGCAAATAAATGTAACTCATAACTATAATACAAGAAAAATGAAAGAATATTCGACGGATCCAATCTCTATTACATTTACTAAACCTGTAACAGAATGGTTTGAATCTGAAGAATTTCGTAATTCTATGAATATTATTATAAATTATCTTGGAAAAATTCTTGAACATTTGTATCGCGGTTGTGATATGAATATATTGAGCGGGGAAAGTTCTAATCTTGTGGTTAATTCAAACTTTATGCTTGAAAATAACCAATTGATGCTTTATGGTGAAGCATCTAGTGTATTATCAGCAGTCAAAAACAATTGTATCAATGATCTTATAGACGACATTCTTGATATGCTTAATCAGATTCAAGAAGATATGTCCGAACCACCACCTCCTGTAAGATTCACTATTAAGGAGTTTAAGGAAATTTTACCTATTATAAATGCTAAAAAAGAGCACACCATTCATACATGTGCCATTTGTATGGAAGATATCAAAGTAAGGTCGAGAATTTGTATTACGAAATGTGGACATTATTTTCATTCCAGATGCCTTAGGAGATGGCTTGTAAACAAATGTCAAACTCCACAATGCCCTTGTTGTAGAGAATCATTGTTGGACGAAAGTTCCGATGAATAATCCTAATAAAATAATACAAACTTAAATTTGTATTAATTAATTATTTTTTTTGTTGTATCTAAATAAATGTATCCTTCCAATATTTCAATGCCACCTAAGATTGGAGAGTATGCTTATTTTAGTAATAAAATTCATAAATTTAATGATGAATTTTTCAAATGTGTTAGACCCAGATGGATAGTTAAAATTCGACACCAGCAGAGAGATTTTTTTATTCATTTTACATCCAAAGATATATTAGATGACTGCCACGAGTGTGTTTGCATCGGAGTATGTAGGGATATAGTATCTAAATTAAATCTTATAGAGTTAAAAAGGAATTTGTAATAATAAATATAAAATTATCTTTTATTTAATATATTAGAATGGAATTATCTAATAAGTTAAGTATTGTAGATGATATCACAGATGATGAATTATCTAATAGTCAAAAATTAAGACAACTGATAAGCACCAGAAGTAAAGATGATATAAATACTGTGTATAACAACGATATTGTAGAAATATATCTCAAATTTAATGGAGAAGATGTAGGACTTCGGTTAAAAGATGTTTCAGATACAGACCCGCCTATTTTCACTATGGATTCACTTGTCGATTTAAAAATAGAATGTGAGGAAGAGGATAAATTTTTATTAACGGAAGAAATAATACTATGTATAAGATACGAAGAGACAACAAAATTTTTTTCATTAGGGAATATAATAGAAAAAACTAGTAAAGATAATGAGTTAAATTACCCCAGATATATAGCACCCGTTTCAATATATGAGGAATTAGATATAACACTTGATATATATTACGATACCATTAAAAATAGTTTAACACATCCAATTATAAAGTTATACTTTACAAATAGTTTTTGGGAAGAATTTAAAGAATATCAGCAATATCTTTTATAGAATCACAGTTAAGTTTATCTATTCTTCTTTTATGTCTACCTTCTTCAAATTCTGTTTTTAAAAACTTACTAATAATTTTAAATGATGTATCATTATCTAAAATTCTTGCTCCTAATGCCAACACATTAGCATCATTATGTCGGCGAGTCATCTCTGCCATTAATTCATTTGTACATAATCCACAACGAATATGATTATATCTATTAGCTTTAATTGACATTCCTATACCTGTCCCGCACACCAGAATACCAATTGTATCAGAACTAATTTCTTTACAAACTAATTCTGCTATATCAGGATAATCACATGATTCTGAAGTATAACATCCTTTGTCTAAAATAAAATGTCCCTCTTCCAAAAGATATGATTTAATTTGTTCTTTTAGTAAAATACCAGCATGGTCTGATCCTAATACAATAGTCTTCATTAATAATCTATATTAGATTACTTTTAATATTAGATTAAAGTTCATAAATTATCCATTTATATTCGTAGGGCTCACTTGACTCAAGCGTAAATTCACCATAAAATTTAATATAATAATCACTTTTAAGATGTTCAATATATTTTTTTATATGCTCATACTTATCCCCTTTTAAGCCGCAAATAAATTTTTTTTGTTTTTCAAGATGTTCATTTAACCATAATTCGACATAAGAATATGCTTCATCTAATGTGCCAAATTTATTAATGTAATCTACGCCAGGCTGTGCGAAAGGGTCTATTCCAATAAGTATAACTGTAGACATATTAATAATAATTAAGAGTTATATAATTAATCTATCAAATTTATAATAATAAATAATAATATATACATTTATCATAATGTCTGACCTTAAACATAAAAAGAGAATTGTAGTTAAAAAATCTAATATAAAGAATGCTGGGTTAGGAGTATTTGCGAATATGTTTTTAGAAAAGGGCACATTTCTGGGATATTATAAAGGAAAAGTTTATCAAGCCGATAACTTAACTGATGAGGAATTAGATTTTTTAGATGAAAGTGCCTATGTAATGGCAATATATGGAGGCAAAGGAGAGGATGACAAAATTACAAAATACGTTGATTCATCCAATACCAATAAACATGTTTCTAATTGGACAAGATACATTAATGGAGCAAAATATAAAAAAGATAAACCAAATGTTCAATTTACTCAAAAAATTTCAAGAATGCATATAGAGACACTTAGGGATATTGAAAAGGGTGAGGAATTAATTGCGGATTATGGACCAGGATATATATGGTAATAAAATAATAAATTTGATATATATTTATTAAATTTATTATAAAGCAGAAATTAATAATGTCAAATGACAATAATTTTAGAGCAGAATATGACTTATGTGTTTATCAGAAATATGATTGTCATGAACATGGTCCTTGGGATATTTTAGGAGAGGAGATGGGAAATAATATTCTAATTCAATCTATTAAATCTGATACTAATACAGATAGTATAAATCCAAATAAATTAAAATCATTCTTTTGTAGTCTAAATCTTATTCATGACTCTTATATAAATAGTATCGATAATTTAGGTAAACAAAATAAACAATCATGTAGAGACACGGTATCTTTAAAAGCAGTTGACGATTGGAATAAACTGAAATATAGTTCAGGCTCTGGAAAACCGAAAATGAAACTGGGTTGCATGTATAAATATAAATTTGCTAACATGATTATTGGTATTGATAAGACTTATTTAATTGTTAATCTTCAGAATAAATTTAGAGATATACAAAGATTAAAGAAAATTAAAGCTAATATAATTCACCGACATTGGCGTCAATGTTCTTGGGATCCTAAATTTGCACTGGCAAGAAAACTAGTTATTAAAAGAGCAGAATTGGAAAATCACGAAGATTAATTATGGATAAATATTATATATATGAATTCACTTGCTAGTGAAGATTATAATCAAGAATACTTGTATGATCAACAAGATCTTCATACAGATAAAGATGAAATATCTATTAGATTACCTAAAGGAAGATTAGGTATAACTTTTTCAAGAATAGGCGATGAAACAATAATTAGTAGAGTGCATGATGATTCCAACTTAAAAGGTATACTTGAAAAAGATGACCATTTATATGAAGTAAATGGAATTGAACTTAAACATTTTAATGTAAACGAAATAACTAAAATATTTAAAGCTGGGGATAATAATGAACGTATATTGAAAATCATGAGACCTAAAAATTTTTTTTAAATTTACCTAAATTAATAAAATCAATATATTATTCAAAACTTAAAACTAAGAGAAATAGTATATACATGTCTATAGAAAAAAAAGATTGTGATGTTTTTGACTACTTACTTAGTAGAAATATCAATGAATATGAAAAAAATTACATTAATGCTCTGGAGAAAATGGAACTAATTATTAATGATATTGTAGATAAAAAATACAAAGTTTCACTGTTAGAAAAGGATGCTTTTTTAAATATTGATAATCAGTGGATTAATAGTAAGTATAATACTTTACTCAAATTACAATTAAATACGGATTTAATTACAGAAGATATTATTAATTTAATGAATAAATATCAAAAATAAAATCTCATATATTACATATAAGTGTGATGATGTTAAACCGTAATGGTCTAAACTATACCCCCAAATCAAGTATGCCAATACCTATTCCAGTATCAAAAAAGTTAGAAGATGATACCCTTGTTAAATATGATGAATATAATAATTCCATACCTAAATATGGTTCTGCCGAAACTTCAGTTCCATCAATTCTTACTCAAAAAAATACGTCTCTTTATAATAAATGTTCTGAATCCTCTGATTTTCCAAATCAACCTTTTGGAAAATCACCCCCTGATAAAAAATACATGACAACTGTATATCTTAATATGGTTGCTAATAATAACCTAAGAAGAAGCTTTGTAGAAAATTAATTAATCATCATTTTCAATGTTATGAATATTAAAAAATCTTTTTGTTAATTTTTTTCCTGTATCTTGGTCATAGCCAATACTTAACACATATGGAGTTAGCTTGAATCCATTACATTTTAAAACTTGACGAACCATATTTATAGCTGGGAATTTTTGATGTGTCTCATTATTTTTATGTAAGGAAGTTAATTTACCACTTTTATATCCGGAACTTCTAATTAATGGTTTCAGAACCATAAGTTCTTTAACAATATTACTATCAAGAAGTAAATCACGAGCAAATTGTTTACCCTGTAATTCTTCCTTATTCTCATAGTTTATCTCAATTATATTTAGCATCTTCTTAAGAATATCCTCCTTTTTTATATCCAAATTAATAACCTTAGTATCAGCTTGACTGTTATCTATGATATTATCACTAACACTTTCAATATTCATAATAATTATATATAGAACAATCGTTTTATATATTTTTAATAATAAATTTGAATATAATTAATAAAAACAAATTTGATTAATTCTCTTAGATGACTAAGAAACAAGAACAAATTGTAACTGAAATTGAAAATGAATTAGACATATTTAGGGATCAATTTAGTAAATGTATAGAAGATAAAAATATAATTTTAACAAAAGATATAGTGATAGATATACCTATTTACTTTCAAGGTGAAAGAAGATGTATGGCAAGAGTTTGGCAAAATGAAAAACATAAGGATCCTGATATTAATCATAGATGTAATTCAAAATGTTGTGGAGAAAAAGTTGATTTATGTAGAAAACATCTAAAATTAGAAGAAGAAAATAAAGATAGTTGGTGTGGTAGAGTAAACGAAAGACCTCATCCCAGATTGATAACTATTTACGCTAAGAGACTTTTTAGAATGAGAAAAGATAAAAATTTAGATATATCAGTTTTTGAAAAACGTATTAGCGATGCTTTAAAATTAGATGGTCACAGTGACTTTAAAATTAAAAAACATATGTTAGCACCTTTTAGGATTGAAAAAAGTGAAAAACCTAAAACCTTTAAGGTTAAAAGAAAGATTAAAAAAAATAATGTAGAACTTAAAGATAAAAAAATAAATAAGTATAAGTCAAATAATATGGAATTAGAACAAGATAATAAAATTGCCAATAATTCTAAATATGAAACTTTAGAAACTGAGTGTGAGTTTTATGGTATTAATTACTCAGATGTAATAGATAAAATTAAGAAATTGGCAATTGAAACATCAGTTTTAAATAGTAATGAATTAAATAATGGTAAAATTAAGCATATTTTTAAAGAACTAGGAGAAAGTTCACCTACCATATACCTTTTAAAATGTGCAGAATCTGTATTTTATGATTATCGTAGTAGTAAAAATTGTTTACCAGTATCTGGTTCTAAACAAATAATTGAAAAATCTATCGAACAATCAAATATTGATATTTACGATATGGAGTCTATAAGATTAATTGATGATTATCATAATGCATATGACCTTTATTACAGTAATACTGATTCTGGAACTAGTAATATTTACAATCAGAATTCAAAATCGATTGGAAATATTAGAAAATGGATTGATGATGAAGGAGAGGTTCCTGAAGATTTTAAAACAGCTGACAATATAGTTCTTGATCCATTAAATAAATTACCTGTTTTTGAAGTAGAAATAAGTATTAAGGGTTCTGGATTTGAATCTGTTAAACCAGGAATTTATAGAGAATTTGAATATGATGAGGATTCAGAAGTTTTTAGAACTACTGGAGCTATTATTAGGAGTTAATATACTGATATACACAGTTTTTTTTCTTTATTTTATTTTTATTCCATTCTATTGATGCCAGATCAAAATTATACGATTTTTCGAATTGACTTGTAACACTCCTAGTATAATATTTTATTTTTTGAGGATTATTAGATTTAGGCATTATGTAATATATTTAAATACTTTTTATGTGTATACTATATATCATGGATTCAATAATTGAAACCTTTAATAGACAAATGTTTGAAACATATACAGCAATGTTCCCTGATATTGAACCTTCAATAATTAATGATTTAATAAATAACTATGATGACCTCGATTGTATAGAAGATTATTTAATTGAACTAAATAATTCTATAAATAAAACAGACAAAGAGAGACAAGTTGAGTTAGAATCAAATTTAGGACTTGAAATAGTAAGTGAATTAAAGTTTTCTTCCGTGGGAACATCACATAATACTAATTTGACAGAATCTAAAATTATTAAAAAACCATCGCGATGGAATTTAATTAAAAAGTTAGTAAATAGGAAATCTAATTCAACTTCTAATGATGAAATAAAATTTCAAAAATTTGATTAATCGAAATTCTATATCATGTATTGTATATGATATTGACATTCCATGAATTGGGAGTTAAGACACATTGGTGGCAGTTTGGAGACAAGACTTAAAAATGCGGAAAGACATGGTATTACAGTAGGAGATGAAATTAATAATATTAGAAGTCTTGATAGAGCAACAAAAATGCTTTTCAATAGTCTGAAACACTTTGTGAATAAAGTATCTTCTTTGTCAGAGGTTAAAGATTCTAAAATTACAAAACAGGTAACTATAAAGGTAAAGGTTTTGAATTCAGTAACATTTAATACTAATAAGTGTATTGCTTGGATTAAAAAGGCTAACACAAATTGCTTTGGACAATGTGGAAAAAAATGTAAAGAAGATAAATTCTGCGGATTTCATTGTCTTAGCAAGCAACATTTAAAACCTGTATCAACAATTTATGACCACATTGATTTACATATATTATATAAAAACAAATGCCTATTAAAAATAGTTTCTAAAGAATCTAACAGCTATTCATCAAGAGATCTTTCTAACACATATAAAATAATGTGGAGAGGAATAGATGTATTTATTAATCCAAACACTTCTGAAATGTATCACAAATTTCGAGATAGAATAAAATTGATAGGTTTGGCAAGCTATGATGAAGATGAGTTATACGCAAAATACTTGGAATTATTAGACAGTTAATTTTTAAAAATTTGATTACTTTGATTTTTTTTACAAGAGTTTAAATTCTGATTTCCTATGGAAACAATCCAAATGCTTCTTGGGCTTTACTTGTCCAATATTAAAGGCTTCCCGTTAAAAAGATTTATAATCAACATGAATGTAGACGGTGTAAACAAGAAAATTTCTCTACTTGAACACAATCTTGATGCTTCCCTTAAAAGCTGGAGTAATGAAAAAATATGTCAAACTTTACAGTTTTTAGATGATTATTATTACAATGGGGAATCCCTTGTGAGTGATGCGACATATGATAAAATTATAGACTACTATAAAGATGTTAGAGGGCAAGAATATAAGAAGATTGGAGCTCCTATCAAAGGTGAGAAGGTTAAACTGCCTATTCATATGGGTTCGATGGATAAAGTAAAACCTGACAGTTCTGATCTTAAAAACTTCTTTACTAAGTTCACAAACAACAAATGTATCATGGACAAATTAGATGGCACTTCGCTTCTTCTTGACCTTAGAATTGCTGGAAGACCTAAGGCTTATACGCGGGGGAACGGAACTTATGGACAAGATATCTCTCATAAGATAAATCATATTATGGGAACAAATTGTCTCAGTTCTTGGAAATACGGAGGATTTGTTCGCGGAGAGCTTATTGTCCCTAAGTCACACTGGGCAACAATTTCCAGTAAAGGAAAAAATGCGCGTAACTACGTATCAGGAATTGTTAATCAAAAACATGTTATTCCAGAAGAACTTAAAAATATCACATTTGTAGCATATGAATGGTGTGTATCTCTTGAAACTGGTTCCAAAGAAAACTTGTCTATTTCTGAGCAACTTAATAATCTCAAAGCTGGAGGATTTAAAACAGTCAAATACCAAATTTTCAAAGAAGTTAGTGAGGAAGATTTGCCTTTAATTCTTACTAATTACAGAGAAACCTCCATTTATGAAATTGATGGAATAATCGTTCAAGATGACATCTATCATGCGCGGAATACATCTAAAAACCCTAAATATGCGAAAGCTTTTAAGATGGATAACATGTGTGAATCAAAAATAACCACAATAAAAAAAATTAAGTGGGAAGCATCACAAGATGGCAGTCTTCGACCTACTGCTATCTTTGATTCAGTAGAGCTATCGGGAGTAACTATATCAAGAGCCAGTGCTTACAATGCTGGATTTGTGCGTGACAACAATCTTGGTAAAGGTGCTATGGTAAAAATTATTCGTAGTGGCGAAGTAATTCCTAAAATTATTGAGGTCCTTTCTTGTAATACACCAGATTATCCTGAGACAGAATATGTGTGGGACACAAACCAGACGCATATTTATCTGAAAGATAAGGACAATGATAAGACTGTTAAGATTAAACAAATTCTCTACTTTTGCAGAACCATTGATATTGCCTTCTTTAAAGAAGGTCTCATTTCAAAGGCATATGACGCGGGATGTGATTCTATTATGAAAATTCTAATGCTTGACGAACAGTCACTTCAAGACTATGATATTGAAGGTGTTAAAAGTAAAACTGCTAAAAAGATTATTCATTCTATAAAATCAAAGCTGGCTGAATCCACATTGGGAGATTTTGCTGCGGCTACTCCATATTTTAATAGCATGGCAAAAAAAAGGATGAACATTGTAAACAGTGAAATCTCGGATTGGCTTACTATTCCTAAAGAAGAACTTCATGATAAGATTGTATCACTTAGCGGGTTTTCAGAAAAAACTGCGACAGTTATTGTCAAAGGAAGAGACTCATTTAGCGCATTTTATAACACATGTCAATCTAAAGGAGTTATCATTTCAAGCATTGTAAATAGTGGTTCTGACATGCTTACTCCAACGAGTGACAAATTTAAAGACAAGGTGTTTTTGTTCACTGGTTTTCGTGATAAGTCTCTAAAAGAATTTATAATGAGCAATGGAGGTGAAGTAAAAGAGACTCTTACTAAGAAAATAACTCATTTAATTACTCCAACCAAAGATTTTACTAATGGTAAAGTTGATAAGGCTACTGAAGCGGGAATAAATGTAATTAATAGAGAAGACGATATGTTGAGCGCATGATATGTAAATTTGAATTTAAAATAAACTTTAATTTTTATTTTAAAATCTAATGTTTGCCTTCAACTGTAACAAGAATACCGGTGCTAATATCTCAGTAATGGGATTTAATATGAATATTAGCACCCATAAAAATCTTTCTAATAATAAGAACGAACATGCTATTACTTTGACCCCCAATATAAACTTTAGCTCACAAATTTTGAAGTTTAAAAGTCTTCATGTGGTTTTTAACGTTGACATTAGTGGTTCTATGTTAACACAAGTGCCAAATGGTGAAACATATTCCAAATCAAGAATTCAATTAACCAAGGAATGCCTAAAAGAAGCTGTAATGTTTCTTTACACTATGGTAACAGAAGGTAAAGAAGTATATGTATCTATCGTAACATTTAATAATATTGCTAATAATCTTGTGTCTCAAAAAGCAATTCTGAATAATGATGATTGTGTTAGTTTAATGAAAATGATAGATGATATCCAAGCAGGTGGTGCTACTAATATTGGTTCAGCTATTGTAAATACAATTGATATTTGTAAACAACTAGAAGTTGATAAAACCTACAAGATTCTTATTTCAGATGGGTATATTACAACTGGTGTAGTAGGTGTATCACAAATTAAGCAAGATTATAAGGGATTTTACAATTCTTCTATAGGAATAGGAAATGAATTACAGTATGACAAAGACCTTCTTCAGACATTGTCAGAGGAATGTGAGGAAAGAGCATGCTATGATTCTAACGAAATGAAAGAGCAAATTATTGATAGCGTTTATAGTAATGTTAGTAAAATTGCTGATAGTGTAGTCGTCACTGAGGATTCTTCAATTATTAGTAAAATTAATACTTCTGAAGATCTTAACACCATTCATAATGACATGAAATTTACAAGTAAACTATTTTGGATTACTAATAAAGATACATCAACTGTTAAAATTAAAAATGTTCCAGTATCTTATTTGAAGAGCGGAGGATATGATGTAAGCGGAAGTCCAGTTATTGGCAATTTCAACAATATCTACATAGGTGAGATTACGACCAATTTAACCCCATGTGAAGATCCAGACTTTGCTGATATCGAATTTTATCTCGAACTTTCTGTAGAAGAAACCTACAAATCAAATAAAATGGAAAAGTCTTTTAGAAAAATTCAAAATTTTATTGATATTACTAATCAAATTATGGATTTAGATATTGATAATCCACAGACTATTAGTGAGAACTATAAAAAGAATAAAAATCTATATGATAAAATTATTGGTCTTATCAAATATATTGGTGAATGTGATGCTAATGATATTAATAATTACATGATTGGTGTTCTTGATAAATTTAAAACGAGTATTAAACCCTACACTGATGAATATTGCGCAGATTATATACTTAACCCGGCTGTTGCTACTCCTCTACGTATGGCAAGGACTCAGACTTCATCCGGAAGTTATGCTTTTGTAGGAAGGCAAGTATCAATGGGATATAGTATGGGTATTGCTGATTTTCAATCTGACTCTGACGAAGATGTTGTAAATTCTGTTAATTCACAAGAAACATCGCCTCTTATTCAACCAGCACCTACACTTAATATCCCAA
>MDSW01110208.1_pt1 | contig 16756 bp, 13 predicted proteins | sample 811171 | NCBI WGS metagenome assembly MDSW01 (sample SAMN05326641, study PRJNA326480) | marine metagenome | isolation source: seawater | place: Atlantic Ocean: North West | collected 2012
ACCGGCCAGGTCAGCGGGATCTGGGCTCTGTACCGTTTTCTGGATCGCTTTCCCCTGCAGCCTACGGATTACGGTGACCGCTACCGGCTCACCATTACCGACCAGCAGCGCAAAGCAGTTTATGAATTACGCGCCGCCAGTACCCGTAACCCCTTCGCCGCCGATGATCTGGGCCGGTTTCAGCTACCGGCCCGGCTTTAGGACAGGCCATGACAGTGGTTTATACATGACACTGGTTTATAAGAGTGCCGCCAGCACCCACCCCGGACTTTGTCGCGAATCGAACGAGGATGCCGTTTGTGGGTATCCGGAGGCGGCTATCTGGTGCGTGGTGGACGGCATGGGTGGCCATACCGCTGGCGACGTGGCCGCGCAAATGGTGGTCACGGCCGTGTCCGAGGTGGCCCGGCGTCAACCACCGCCGGGCAGTTTGGAGCAGGTGGTGGCGGCGGTAACAGCGGCGATTCATGCAGTGAACCAGCAGTTGGTTCAATCCGCCACTGACGCAAGTGTCATGGGCTGCACTGTGGCAGTATTGATAGCCCGCGGGCGGGCCGGTGCCTGCTTGTGGGCCGGGGACAGCCGTCTGTATCTGGCGCGGGATTCCAGGCTGTATCAGTTGAGCCGCGACCACAGTGTGGTCCAGCAGTTGGTGGATAACGGTATCGTTGATGAGCAGGAGGCGGCCACTCACCCGGAGCGGCATCTGCTTACTCGGGCTGTGGGCGCGGAAATCGATCTGCAGCTGGATTATCTGGATTTTGATCTGCAGCCCGGGGATCTGTTGCTCCTGTGCAGTGACGGCTTATACGCGGAATTGGTTCCGGAAGAGATTCTCCGGGCCCTGGAAAGGGGCCCCGGTTGTCAGCGCCGGGTGGAGCGGTTGATCGAACGGGTCTTAGCGGGGCCCGCGCGGGACAATGTGGCGGTGAGTGTCATCGAAGTATGTCCGGCGTGAATTCCAAATCCCATGCTAACGCGGAACCCACCCGTATTCAGACTCCGGCCACCCGAGTGAGAGTTGCCGGCGCCGCTGTGGGCGTGGGGGCAACGGTGGTAAAGCCGGAATCCGGCGGCCCTCAACCCGGGGGTGGAGCAAAGCCGGCCACCACGGTGGCAGTGGGCACGGTCTTAAAGCAACGTTTTGAATTGGTTGAACTCTTGGGCAGCGGAGGCATGGGGCAAGTGTTTCGGGCCCGGGATTTACGTCAAGTGGAGGCCGGCGATGCGGAGCCCTGGCTGGCGGTAAAAGTGATCCACGAAAATTTCAGCACCCGGGAGCTGGCCCTGCTCAGCCTGCAGCAGGAAACCAAAAAAACCCAACGGCTGGCGCATCCCAATATAGTGAATGTGCATGATTTTGATCGCGATGGCGATGTGGCATTCATGACCATGGAACTACTGGCTGGTGACCCCCTAGATCGTTTGTTGCGACAGTGGCCTCGGGGGCTGCCAGTGCACCGGGCCATGGCCGTGCTGCGGCAGGTGACCGATGCGGTTCTATACGCCCATCAACAGGGGGTCGTGCATGCGGATCTGAAGCCTGCCAATATTTTCGTTACCCGTACAGGTCGGGTAAAGGTGCTGGATTTCGGTATTGCCCGCGCCATTCAACAGGGCGGTGGTGACGGTCCCGGGCCGGTGCTGGCGGGGATGACGCCGGCCTACACCAGTAAGGCGGTGCTGGAAGGTGCTGCGCCGGAACCCCGGGATGACCTGTATGCTTTGGGTTGTGTGGGGTATTACCTGTTTGGCGGGCGACACCCCTATGGCCGCCGTGAAGCCACCGAGGCGGCGGCAGCCGAACTGCGGCCCACCCGTTTATCGATGCTGAGCCGTGGTCAGTGGCGTGCCCTGCGCCGTCTGCTGGCGTTGCGTCCCGAACCGGGCCTGAATGCGTCCGCGTTTCGTCGGGCCTTTTTTGATGCCGGCCGCCGGCGTCAGCAACGCTGGCTGATGGCGATCGCCATCACTGCCCTGGCGATCCTCGCGGGCAGCTTCACCATTAACTGGCTTGCCCACCGTGAACATCGGGAGGTTACAGCGTTGCTTGCCGCGAAGCAGCCGGCGCAAATTGCCGCGGGTCTGCGCCGCTTGCCCCAGTTCGCAACGGCTGACCAGGCACTCATTGTGCAGGGCGCCCGGGAACAAGTACTGAAAAATTTACGCCAGCGGGTTGTTTCCCTGAAAGCGGCTGAGGACTATCAGCTGGCGCAGCGGGTACTGGCACTGTTACAGCCCCTGTATCCCGACTCATCCACCCTGCAGCAGTTGCAGCAGGCGTTTCAGACGGCTCGTAACCAGTATCTGCAAGCTGTGACTGCGGAGTTACAGAGCCGGTTACAGGCTTCCCGCTTCAACGGTGGCGAACCGGATTTCCGGACACTGGTGGAACAATTGCGGGTGATCGAGCCAGCCCATCCGCTGCTTAAGGGAAATACCTTGTCGCAAACCCTGGCCCGTGCCGCCAATCTGGCATTATATCTGGGGGACGGGCCGCAGGCTGAGCGGATCGTGGCATTGGCGCAAAGTCTTTTTCCTGATGAACGTGAACGCTATAAAGACATCTTAACGCGAGTTTACGATGAGCAGGGCGCTCGACCAGCATCGCCCCGGCCAGATGGCGACCAGGATTACGGCGCCATGAGCCAATACAACCAGGTGGTGTCCTGGGTGGAGGCCAATGATTTGGCGACAGTGGCGGATGTAGAGCGTTTGTTACAGGCCAGCCGCCCGGCGCAGCCGCTGATGTATGAGGCAATCAATGCCAGTCTGGCGCGGCACGTCGGCAATCTCCAGAATCCGGGTTCCCGCTGGCTGCGGCTGCAACAGCAATGGGCCAGCCGTGATGAGCCCAAAGCCGCTCCCGTACCAAAAGACCCCTGCGGTCGCCACCTGGCCAATCGCGGTGCCTCGCCGCAGTACCGCTGCCGGGATTCTCTGACTGCCAGCTTGTGGGGACCGGAGCTGGTGGTGGTCAAAGGTGCCAAAGGTACCCCCTCGTTCGCAGTCAGCCGGACCGAAATTAGCGTCAACGATTTTAATCACTACTGTCGCTTGTACAGGGCCTGCTCCCCCCGATCTGAACCACAGCAGCCGCTGAGTAATATCAGTTACTCCCGGGCCCGGGCCTATGTGACCTGGCTGTCGGAGATGACCGGGCACCAGTACGCACTGCCCAGTTTGGCCCAGTGGCGGCTGATGGCCCGGGATGATAGTGGGGTGCGGGATCATAACTGCAAACTGATGGCAGGGGGCCGTCTGATTCGGGGGCAGCAATTGCGGCCGGCGGCGGAGGGTTACGCCAACTCTCTGGGGTTGCTCAATCTATTGGGCAATGTGGGTGAGTGGGTGCGGACTGAAGCGGGTTTGCGCAGTGCAGGGGGGGATGCCGGCACGCCTATTCAGCAGTGCCAGCCGCAAAACCTGGCACCGGCATCGCCGGATCCCGCTCCCCTGCAGGGCTTCCGCGTGGTGAGGAAGATTGGCTGAACAGGCAGGTCACCAGGCCTCAGCTCAACCTCGTCAAAGACGGCCGGCGGTTTACCACACAGACTCAAAAATAGTGCGCAATTATTCGCATACTTCAGCTGACATCAGCAGCCGTCGCCGTACCGCCACGCACCTTGATTACCTGAAAAAAATATAATTATCAGAGAGATATGATTTTTGGCACAGGGTTTGAGTATATCAACCCGCCGGCCTCTATTGAGGCTGGCGACCAACAGGAGTCAGGGCTGGCTGTAGCGTTCGGTCAGCCATGGAGCCACAGGAAATGCAACACGGATCAATTCAAAACACGGATCAATTCAAGAGGTAACGGCAATGCCAACTCCCGCTTATATGACCATTGAGGGTGAGCTGCAGGGGCTTATCACCGCTGGTAACTTCACCGAGCCCAGTGTGGGCAATATCTTCCAGGAAGGGCACGAAGACCAGATCCTGGTGGAAGCTTTCAAGCACAATATTATTCTGCCACGTGATCCCCAGAGCGGTCAGCCCACGGGGCAACGTGTCCACCAGCCCGTGACCATCACCAAAATTTTCGATAAATGTTCCCCGCTGCTGTATTCCGCGCTGACTTCCGGTGAACGCATGTCAAAGTGCAGTATCGAATGGTGGCGCACGTCTGCCAGTGGCACTCAGGAACATTACTTCACCATTGAACTGGAAGACGCCATTATCGTGGATATCAAGGCGTATATGCCGAACTGCCAGGATCCCGGGCAGTCCCACTTCACTCACCTGGAAGACGTCTCTCTGACTTACCGTAAGATTACCTGGACCCATGAGATTTCCGGGACTTCCGGCCACGACGACTGGCGTGTGCTCAAGACCTGACGCTGGCCCCCGTGTCAGGCGGCCGGCACCTTTCTGGTGCCGGCTTTTTTATGGGCGGGAGAAAATAACCGCCGAGAGCAACGCCATCTCAGAAACAGGCTGTGATGGCCCTCACCGCCTGATGGTATAGAGCCCCGTAAGCGGCTTCATCCTGCTGTGAGGCTTTGATGAGCCAGCCCAAGTGCACCGGCGCCGTGGCCGTAGCCTGGTGGGGTGATTGATTGTAGTCCCCCTGCAGGTAATAGGCGGTGTTGCTAACCTGGGAACCCACATGGTCGTCCTGATCCCAAAGGCCCGGTCGTGATCCCGGCGTGCCCTCCAGGGTATCGATGATGTAGTGGTTCTGATCCGGTGGCTGATAGATCAGGGCTGTCTTTTTGCCATGACTCAGCAGGGTGAACTGGTGGCCACCGCAATGATCGGGAAAACGATATTGACAGAGGCGGACGGCGTCGCCCGCCGCTCCCCAGAAGTCATTATCGCCAGCGCTCATTTCATAGGGTTGGGGTTGGCAGTGGATGCGGGCGGTGCGGGCGATCTTATCGATCACCGAGGGCGGACCATAGCGCACCACATGGCTGGCGGTTGATGCGTTGGAACCAGGCGCCGGGGTGACTGCCGATTCTTGGGTTGGCAATTCTTCCGGCATGTTTGCGGCGGTAAATTTACGCACCGGTTTTGGCTTGGATTGGCCCAGGCCACGATAACTGTGATCGTCCAATCGGGTGTTGGTGCCACAGCTCGCCAGCATGACCAGGGCTACAGCAGGCACCAGCGCTGCTACGGATTTGTTCATCTGCTCCCACCGGTTAAATGTCTGTCAGTAGTCAGAGAGACAGGGCTGACACAAAACCGGCGCGCGGTATTCAGTTAAACAGATTACGATGGCTGTAAAACAGTTTCTTCAATTCACTCAAATCTTCATCTACAGCGATGGGCAGATCGTTGGTGATCAGATCCAGCAGTACGATGGCGTTAAGCGCGGAGTCGGTTTCGGAATAGTTTTTAATGCGGGCAGCAATGTGCACATTAATCTGATGGATATTCTGATAAATGCGCTTCAACGCTTCAAAATCAAAGTCCTTGTTCTTATTTTTGCCTTTGTGAATAAAATTCGAAAACAGGTAGGTGGTACAAGCCCTATACATGGTCTCTTCCGGCGTCGAGAAAGGCTGGTGGTACCAGGCCATGGGCTTGAAGAACCGGGTGTGGGGGCAGCCGCTGGTGGCCATGACCAGCCCCAGCAGGGAGCTGAAGGCTTCCTGAGCCGAGGTTTCCGCGATCACGGTTTTGTTCTGCATGGTCACTTCAGCCCGCACCTCATCATAGGAATTGCAGGCCGGCAGCTTGACAAAGGGAATCAGACGAACGGCAAGGGGGCAGTGTGGATGCCAAATGGGGCTAAGGGTGCAATTTGGGCATTTTTTGTACTCCAAATTGCACCATTCGGGGATTTCCTCTGCCGGCGCCGCGTGTTCATAGGTCTCATCGTCCAGATCAACCGATTGATCGAACTCATAATCCCGGGATTTGAAAAAGATCTGATAGCGGATCGACTTGTGCTCGATACTCATGCCCCACTCCTGCCTAATGGAGTAAGTGTAGACCAGGTTGGCGGTCAGGTGTCCCATGAGAACGACATTTCCCGCCACCGAGAGCTAATTATGTCGACTGGAGAAAGATTTTTAAAAAATCGGCGGGGATTTTTGTGGGGGTGACGTCTTTATTGACATAAATCCGCACACTTTGGGGAACTTGGATTGGATATGACTCTGCCCTCGGTCGAGGAAATCACTCAGCTGGCCACGGCGGCCATTGCCGAAGCAGAGCCCGCCGGCCGCAATGTACGTCTGGAGCCGGTGTTTGAGGCTATTGAGCAGGAGTTGGCCAAGCTGGAATCGGTTACCGTGGCTGAACCGGTGCGCTGGGACCAGGTGGCAGCCGGTTGCCGGCAGATTCTTCAGCGTGAGTCCAAGGACTTTCTGGTGGCGGTGTTCCTGGCCCGGGCCTGGTGTGAACAACACCCGGTGACCGGTCTCACCCGGGGATTACAACTGATCGAGCAACTGGCGGAGAGCTTCTGGCAGCAGGCCTTTCCCCCGACCCAACGGCTTCGGGGCCGGGCCCGGGCAGTGGACTGGCTGGTAGACCAGTGTCATCCATTGCTGGAGCAGTGTCAGCCCCGGGACGTGGACGCATCCGCTTTGCAGGCACTGGAGCAGTCACTGGGTCGTCTGGATCAGCTGTTGCTGGAACGAATGACGGAGCAGGCTCCCAATTTGGCGGAAATACGCCACACGGTAAAGCGGCTCTCTGAAGGGCTTCAGGCGCAGCACTCCGCAGTAAAAGCCGCTGCCGGCAGCCACGCCCCGGCGCAGCCACCGCCGGTATCCGGGCGCACCGCCACCGCCGCGGTGCAGGCCGGTACCGCGGCCGCCTCGGTGCCGGTTCCCGTATCCGGAGACAAAGAACTGATGGCGGTCTACCGCCAGAGTCAGGCCCAATTGCGCTACGCCTCCCTGTATTTGCTGGAACAGGATCCGCTGCAGCCGGAGCCCTTTCGAATCAACCGGTTTATCACCTGGCTGGGGGTCACCACGCTGCCACCGGCCACGGAGCAGCGTACACAGCTGCGGCCGGTGGCCCGCGACAAGCTGGATGGTTTTCAACGACTACAACAGGAGCAGCGTTGGCGGGAACTGGTTCTGACCCTGGAGCCTAGCCTGGTGCAGGCGCCATTCTGGCTCACGGGCCAGCGCCAGCTGCACGAGGCGCTTACCGCGCTGGGGGCGGAAGCCGCGGCGCAGGTGGTAGCTGCGGGGGTAAAGGAATTCGTGAGACGCCTGCCCGGGGTTGAACAGCTGAGCTTCAGTGATGGCTCGGCCTTTGCCGATGCCGCCACGGTGCAATGGATAAAAAATCTGGAGCGGGAGCCTTCAGCGGCAGCGGCGGATACCCGGATCCAGGTCGACACCACGGAAGTCAGCCCTGAGTGGGAGCGCAGCTACGCGGACGCGGAGGCCCTGGCTGATCAGCAGGAGTTACGCCAGGCCCTGGCTCTGTTTCAGCAGGGCGTGGCACGTTCAGTATCCCTGCGTGAGCAGGCCTTGTGGCGATTCAATCAGGCCCGCTTTTGTTTTGAACGGGGGCTGTGGCAGTTGGCGATGCCGCTGCTGGAAAGCCTGGACCGACAGCTTCACGATTTGGGGGTGCAGGATTGGGAGCCCCAGATGACGAAACGGGTTTTGGAGCTGCAGCTGCGCTGTTTGCAGCAGCAGAATGACGCGGCGGAAGCTCAGCCCAGGACAGCACAGATCCATGCCCGCTTATGTCGGCTGGATCTGGCGCTGGCCTATGACCTAACCCCCAGTAACGCAGTAAATCAGTAACCACCAACCAGGAAAGGTAACGATATGGCTAAAGAGGGTACCGTGGCTCCGCGAGAGCGCATCAATATCAAATATCGCTCAGAGCATGGGGGGGCGCAGGAATCCGTCGAGCTGCCCTTTAAAATGCTGGTGGTGGGTGATTTCACCCAACGGCAGGATGAGCGGGTGATCGAAGAGCGCAAACCCATCAATGTCAACAAGGACAATTTCAATGAGGTGCTGCGTAACCAGAACATTGGGGTAGAAGCCTCGGTGCCTAACCGGTTCTCGGAAGAAGAGGATGCGGAGCTGGGTGTGAGTCTGCGCTTTAGTTCGGTCAGGGATTTTTCCCCGGAAAACGTGGCGCGTCAGGTGCCGGAACTGAAAAAGCTATTGGAATTACGGGAGGCTCTGGTGGCGCTCAAAGGTCCGTTGGGCAATGTGCCGGCATTCCGTAAAGCTATCGAAAGTATTCTGGATGATGAAGAACAGCGCAAGCTGGTGCTGGGCGAACTGAAACTGGAAGACTAATCACCAATCTTAACCTGGAGAGCATCATGGGTAATCCCGATCGCATGGTACAAAACGGCGATAACGCGCTGGCAGTCACCGAAGGCTCGTTGCTGGATCAAATTGTATCGCAAACCCGAATGAACCCCGGCGACGAAGGCTATGATGTGGCCAAGCGGGGCGTGGGCGCCTTTATCGCCGAACTGTTAAGGCCCGAAAATCAATCAGAGCGGGTCAATAAAAACCTGATCGATCGGATGATCGATGAACTTGACGTGCAACTTAGTGCCCAGATGGACGAAATTCTGCATCATCCGGAATTTCAGTCCTTGGAATCCGCCTGGCGAGGCCTGCAACTACTGGTGGAACGCACCGATTTCACCCAAAACATTCGCGTGGAAATGCTCAACGCATCCAAGCAGGATCTGTACGACGACTTCGAGGATGCGCCGGATATTACTAAATCCGGGCTGTATAAATTGGCCTACACCGCGGAATATGGCCAGTTTGGGGGCGAGCCGGTGGGCGCTATCATTACCAACTATGAGTTCAATCCCAACTCGGCGGATATGAAGGTAATGCAGAACACTGCGGCGGTGGCGGCGGTGGCTCACGCTCCTGTCATCGGGGCTGCCGGCCCCAAATTTTTTGGTCTGGATCAATTTGAGGGCCTGCCCAACCTGAAAGAGCTGAGCTCTATTTTCGAGGGACCGCAATTTACCAAGTGGCGCAGCTTTCGGGAATCCGAGGACGCAAAATACGTGGGGCTGACGCTGCCCCGGTTTTTGCTGCGTGCCCCCTATCACCCTGAAGACAACCCCTCCAAAGGCTTTAATTACGAGGAGATGGTGAACCAATCCCATGAGCATTACTTGTGGGGTAATACGGCCTTCGCTTTCGCCACCCGCCTTGCGGAATCTTTCGCCAAATATCGTTGGTGCCCTAATATTATCGGCCCCCAAAGCGGCGGTGCGGTGGAGGATCTGCCGGTACACCTGTACGAATCCATGGGTGAACTGGAAGCCAAGGTGCCCACTGAAATTCTGATTTCCGACCGTAAAGAATTCGAACTGTCCGAGGAAGGCTTCATACCACTGACCATGCGCAAAGGCAGTGATAATGCCGCGTTCTTTTCCGCCAATTCCACGCAGAAGCCGAAATTCTTTGGCAATAACGAAGAAGGCAAGTCCAAGGAATTGAATTTCCGCCTTAGCACCCAGTTGCCCTATATGTTTATAGTCAACCGGTTGGCGCATTACCTGAAAGTGCTGCAACGGGAAAATATTGGCACCTGGAAGGATCGGGTGGAGTTGCAGCGGGAGCTCAATCACTGGATCAGCTCCTATGTGGCGGATCAGGAGAATCCCTCGGCTGCGGTGCGCAGCCGCCGGCCTCTGCGCTCCGCGCAGATTCTGGTAGAGGATGTCGAGGGACAGCCAGGCATCTACCGGGTAGATCTTAAAGTTCGACCCCATTTCAAATATATGGGCGCTGACTTTGAGTTATCACTGGTGGGTAAGCTGGAGAAGTCCTGATCTGATCCTGGGCCGATCCCTTAAGCGTCGGCCCCTTCTCTGAGGCTTGGGAAGCATGCGCAAGGAATACAGTCTTCTGGAGCGCCTGGATAACGAAAGGTTGCCCACCGCATACAGTACTCAGTTTGACTGGCAGGCATTGTTGCAAAGCGTTACCCGGAATATTCAGGATATGCTCAACGTCCGGGTAGGAAGCGTACAGGCGTTGCCGCAGTTTGGTATGCCGGATTTCAATGATGTGGTGAACCAGTTTCCGGACGCGGCCATAACTATCCAAAACGCGATACAGCGTTTCATCCAGGATTATGAACCGCGTCTGGAATCTGTCATTGTGCAATACGATCCAGACCCGGATCGGCCATTGCTGTTACGCTACTTCATTGAAGGCCGCTTAAAGCATCATGGGCAATTGAGCCGGGTGTCGTTTGATACGGTTCTGACCGGGTCCGGTCAGGCCACGGTTCAGGTGTAGAAGTGGCGTTTAATCACTATTTTCTGGATGAGCTTAGTAGCCTGCGCGAATTGGGGCGGGAGTTTGCCGAACGCAATCCCCGTCTGGCTCCTTTCCTGACAGAAGAGGGCCAGGATCCGGATGTGGAACGGTTGTTGGAAGGGTTTGCCTTTATCAGCGGGCGCCTGCGACAAAAACTGGATGATGAGTTGCCGGAGGTCACCCATTCCCTGATGGCTCTTATGTGGCCACATTTTTTGCGGCCACTTCCCGCAATGTCCATTCTCGCCTTCGACCCATTGCCCACGGTGAGTGAAACCCAGCACATTCCTCAGGGCGTTAGTGTGAAATCCCGATCCGTGGATGGCACCGCCTGTCAGTTTCGTACTTGCTACGATGTGGATTTGAAGCCGCTGCGGGTATGTGGGGCCACTCAGCAAAGGCGCCCCACCGGCGCCACGGTGGAATTGGAGCTGGCGCTGACTGGGCAGATTTCCTGGGCCGATATCAATCTGGACAGCCTGCCGTTCTATCTGCATGGAGAACAGCATGTGGCGCAGTCAATGTACCTGTGGTTGTTCCGGTATCTGACTGCAATAGAGGTGCAGATGGCCACGGCGCAAGGCGAGTCAGTGCTTATAGCGCGTCTGTCCCCTGAGAGCGTCACGCCAATGGGCTTCAGTGATTCGGAATCACTGCTGCCGCCATCCCCTCAGTTGTTATCCGGTCACCGTCTGCTGAGCGAATACTTTGCGCTACCGGAAAAGTTTCACTTTATACGATTGTCAGGGCTGCAGGTGGTACAGCAGCGGGCACTGACGGATGCCTCTGTGGCTACCGCGCCAAGTCTGTCGCTGCGCTTTCAGTTCGAACGCGATCTGCCTGGTCATGTCAATATCAGCGCTGATAACTTTCACTTATTCTGTACTCCGGTGGTAAACCTGTTTGAACACGAGGCACTACCAATCAGGGCGGATTACCGCAAAACAGAGTATCGGGTTGTACCCGCCGGTAATGATCCATCACAGTATGAAATTTTCGATCTGCTGCGGGTTCAGGGCTGGGGGCATGAGCGGCGTCACAATCAGCTGTTCCCACGCTTTGAGTCGTTCGAACATTTTGAAACCGCACCGGTGGACAGTCAGAAACGCTACTACCGGGAGCGGCAGAAGCCATCGGTGACCGGGTATGGGCTAGACAGTTATCTCACCTTCGTGAATCAGTACGAACACAGCGTGTTCCCGGAGACTGAGTCGGTGTCTGTGAGTCTACTCTGTACCAACCGCCATCTGCCCACTCAACTAGGCGTGGGAGACCTCTGTATTGCCACCGATGACAGTCCGGAATTCGCTGATTTTCATAATTTGACACATATTACGCCATCATTCGCTCCTCCACTGGACAAGGGTTTTCACTGGCGCCTGATTTCGAATCTGGCTTTGAACAAGATGGTCTTGACTGACCTGCGTTCCCTCAAGGCACTGTTGTCAACCTACGACTATCGCAGTTATTACGACCGTCAGCAGGCCCTGGCCAGCCAACACCGACTTGACGCGCTGGAAGCCATCGACTCCCAGGCGGAGGATCTTATCCACGAAGGCTATCCGGTGCGGGGCCGGCGCACGCTGTTGCGGGTGAGGGAAAGCCACTTTGCCAGTGAAGGGGATATGTTTTTGTTCGCAACGGTGGTGAACGAACTGTTTGCCCTGAACTGCAGTATTAACAGTTTCCATCGCCTGGTGGTCCATGGCATAGAGCAGGGTGAAGTATATCAATGGAAAGCCAGAACCGGCTCGTGCCCGCTGCTGTAAAAAGGCACTTACAACACTCTTCAGATTACTCATTTTTTCAGTTGAGCCAGTTGTTACGGGAGTTTTGTGATGTCTACTCGGAAGTCAATGGTCAGCGGCTGTCACTACGGTACCGCGCTCTGCCCAGCCTGGCCTTCCCAGCGGCGGATGTGCCTGAAGGGCAATGGCTGGACGACGCCCGACGTTCATTTATTGAATTGACTGTCAGCTTTATGGGGCTGTATGGACCGGCTTCGCCACTACCAGCCTATTATACCGAACGAATTCTGCAATCGGATGACCCTCAGCATCCCAGCCGGGATCTGCTGGATCTGTTCAATCACCGATTGCTGGAGCTGCTGCAGCGGTGTTGGTCAAAATACCGTTACTATGTGCAATATCACGCCACCGGCGCAGATCAGTATTCACGATGGTTGCTGGCTCAGGCAGGTGTCGATCAGATAATGTTGTGCCGCTGCTCTCGGCTGCGCTGGTCCCGCTTGCTGCCGCTGGCGGGCTTGTTGGCAAAGGCCGGGTGCAGCGCGGACCGATTGTGCAAAATAGTTCGCAGCTATTTTCGCCTGCCGGAGGTGACGCTGGAACCCTGGGTGCCAAGACAAATGCAGGTGCCGTCCTGGCAGACCAACGCGCTGGGTATGCAGCATCACGGCCTGGGACAGGATCTGATAATGGGCGACAGTGTTGCCGACCGTAGTAGCAAGTTCAGGCTCCACCTGCGGGATTTGACCCCAGGCCAGCAGCGTTATTTCTTACCCGATGGGGAAGGCTTTCGAGAGCTGACGGAATTGGTGGAATTGGCGCTGACGGATCCACTGGAGTTCGATCTTTGCCTGCATTTGGCCTCGGCCACCGATGCCATCAACCGGGAGCCTTTCTGCGTCGACAATGGGTTGGGGTGGACCCTGAGGCTGGGAAGTCCGGATCCCCAATGGCCATTGGAGCCGGTTTGTTTGTGTGTTGCGGATTATGGTTCTTTTTAACCCCTGGCGGTCTATCTGGGCATGAATGATATTGGAAAACTGGTGAAGTCCCTGAGCTTTATTGAGGAGTTTGTGGAAACTGCAACCTCACTTGCCACGGAACGGGACGTACAAAGCCTGCTGGCGAAGGTGTTGTTGTCGGCTCGCAATTTTGCCAATTGCGAGGCCGGCAGAATCTATGTGCTGGATGTAACCAAGCGCAAACTGGAGTTGCGTGTCACTCAGTGGGAGCGCCATGAGCCCGGTGTAGACTGGTATCAGGTAAGAGATTTCAGCACCATGTTAGAACAGGCGGCTGCAGATCCGTTGCTATTCTGCGGCATGACCGGTTCAGTGGTGGTGGTGGACGATGTCTACAGCTACTCCGGATTTGATCTGGAATATATTTATCATCACGATCGCAGCCACGGATTGCAGACCCGTTCTCTAATAATGGTGCCTCTGCGGGATCATGACCAGCAAACTATCGGGGTATTAGAGCTGGTCAACGCCAAGGATGCTCATGATCGCCGATTTGTATCGTTTCGTTCTCTGGAGCCCATTATTTGCGCTTTTGCCGCTCAGGCCGCAGTCTGTATTAATAATGCGCTGTTGATCGCTACCAATGATCATCTGATTGGCCTACTGAATGCCACCAACGAGCGCCTGGTGGAGGAAAATCGTCTGCTGAAACAGCAAAGTCGTAAGCATACCGAGTACAACATCATCGGCGAAAGCCCCGCCATGAAACGGGTCTACGGACTGATGGAGAAGGCCAAGGACACGACAGTCAGCATTATGTTGACTGGCGAAACCGGAACCGGTAAGGAGGTGTTTGCCCGCGCCATTCATCACAGCAGCAATCGCAGGAATAAACCCTTTGTCAGCCAGAATTGTGCCGCGGTCCCTGAGCAATTGCTCGAAAGTGAGCTGTTCGGGTTTAAACGGGGCGCCTTTACCGGGGCCGTCACTGATAAGCAGGGACTGTTTGAGCTGGCCCACGGTGGGACCCTGTTTCTGGATGAGATCGGGGATATGCCGATCAACCTACAGAGTAAATTGTTACGGGTCCTGCAAGAGGGAGAGGTTCGACCGCTGGGAGCCACCCGGCCGGTAAAGGTGGACGTACGCATCATTGCCGCCACCCATTGTGATCTGGCACAGAAAATTCAGGATTCAGGATTCAGGGAGGATCTGTATTTCCGGCTTAATGTGTTTCCTATTGCTTTACCCGCATTAAGAGAACGGGGCAATGATATTAAACTGTTGCTGGACCATTTCATTGCCCGGTACGCCCGGGAGTACCAGAAATCGGTGATGGGTATTTCTCCAGTGGCTATGGATATGCTTCTGCGATATCCGTTCCCCGGCAACGTTCGGGAACTCCAGAATGCCATCGAGCGGGCCATTTTGTTATGCGAACCCGAGGGTAGCTTGTTGCCAGAGCATCTGCCTGAGGCGATTACCGCGCGGATGCAGCGCCCTGCCGTGGTGCAATCTAAGGCAGCGCTGGCTACCGCTGGCTGTCAGGAAGGGCATTCCTCACTGAAGACGGCGGTTAGCGCCTACGAGATTTCAGTGATCGAACGCCACTTGCAGGCGCATAACTGGAATCAGACGCGCACGGCAGAATCCCTCAAAATTCCCCGCCGAACATTGATTGATAAGATGAGCCGCTACAATATTAAAACGCCGGATCGCAGGCGCCGGAGTGAGGCTCGCTAATCCGGGCAGGACGGCGCTTGCTTGGCGGGGGCTCGGTTTTCCATTGTGCCAGCCAGGCCTGCAGGGATTCCAGTAATTCCGCTATGGTTTCTGCTGAAGCATCCTCCTGGCTTTCTTCGCCGGATTGAAGCACTGCTCTAGGTTGATCATCGCCGGCTTTTCGTGCCCGCACCCTGACCTCGTCCAGCATGGTGTCTGCCCGTTGGCAGTGGCCCAGTAAATCTTGCAGTCGTTCCGATTCCGCGCTGGCCATGGCCCGCAGCTTACGGTTGATGCCCTCGATTTCACCCTGGATACGAAAACTTAAATCCTCCATTGGCCTGGAATCCGGGGTCGCCGGTTGGGCGTGGTATGCCGGTGTCCGCTGGCGACAGACCTGATCCAGAGCGTTGAACAGCACTTGCAGCCGGTTGAGGCGCTGCAATAGGGACTGGCGTAGCTGGTTAACGCTACGCGCCAGCTCGCTGGTGTAGTCGGCATGTTCGTCAGCTTCCATATATAGAATGCCTTCCGAGAGCGCTTTTATATCTGCCGCCAGTTTGTTTTTTTCCATTTTCAGTTGCCCGACGAAGGGGCTTTCCGTTATCTCTCTGGCCGGTGGCTGCGCCGCTGGCGGCTGTTGTGCCGGTTTGGTAATGGTACCTTTGCGAAGCGTCTGCCACAGCAGGCCGATTACCAGACCAAGCGAGCAGACCCAGAACAGTGGACCCCATTGGCTGCCCCAGTGTGTATAGTGCGACAGGCGATCCTGCCAGTTGGCGAGCTCCTGTGCCAAAGCCAACTGTTGCTGTTGCAGAGTCTCCAGTTCAGCTAGCATCGTGTCTCGTAGCCGGCTGTGTGCAACGAGTTTGTCCTCCTGATCGCTGAACGCCTGGAGAGCATTTAGCAGATTAGCGGCGCTGCGTCGGATCACGGCGGAAGCCGGAGCCCGATCGCCTTTGCTCAGTGCGGTAAGTAAGGGCTCAAGCTGGTCCAGAGGCAATTCCGGGTAGCTGCCTTGATCGGATAACACCATTTCCACCTGCCGCTGATGATTTTGCAGACTCAAGGCCACGTGAAAGCCCTGCGAAACCGGGCCGCTGCCCGCGTTGATCTGCTGCAGGCCTTCTGCCAGCGCGGTGGCTTTCCGGGCCAGATTACGGCTTTCAATCTCCAGCGTTTTGTGATCGTCTACCAGCCGGGTGAGCTGTGCCCGCTTGCGGATAATTCCCGCCACCTGAGCGGCATAGGCCTCAAAGCGATTCTGCAGGGGTTGGGGATCTTTGCTCAGTAATGCCGGGAGATCAGTCAGCCCCTCTTTGAGCTGGCCGTCCATCAATTGTTGGAACTGAACGATAGCCTTGTCGTGGCGCTGTTGGAATCGGGACAGATGCTCCTGATTCCGCAGTAATTGCCGGGATTCGGCCACCTGCAGGGCGACGGTTGTGTTCAGTTCACCGAGTAGGGCCGCATGGTTCAGTGCCTGGGTCTGCGCCCGCTGAGCCAAGATATGGCCCATACAGGCAACAGCCGCCAGGCCCAGGCCGGCAATTATGCCCATCGTCAATTTGCTGTTTATCTTCATACCACCGATATCCCTTCAATAATCGCTATAAAGACACAGGTACCCATAAAATTGCCGGTTTTTTTGCCGACCCGGTGTCTGAAAAGAGGGTTACCGGTCATTGCCGGATCCATGGTGGGCCTGGTGCAAGCCGGGCCGGAGCTGTATATCGACGCGCCCTGGCGGGGCCGCGGTTGAAGGGGGATAAAAGATGCTAAAGCGGGTTGTTCTGATGGCTGCAGTGGCAGGCACACTGAGCGGGTGCACAATGCTGGAGCAAATAGGCCGGGACAAGGGCGCCACGGGACCAATGGCCAATAGTGTTGCCAGGCAGGATCCCTATTGGCAACGCTTTTACGAACTTGAGCAGAAAATAGCTGAATTGCAGGCCCGGCTGAGGACCGCTCCGGGCCCGGTCACCGAAACGGAGTCTGACAGGGATGAACCCCCTGGGAACCCGGGTGCCGCCTTTCTGGAACGTTTGCGGGGGCGAACGGATCAGGCCCTGGCCCG
>MDSW01170549.1_pt1 | contig 16755 bp, 10 predicted proteins | sample 811171 | NCBI WGS metagenome assembly MDSW01 (sample SAMN05326641, study PRJNA326480) | marine metagenome | isolation source: seawater | place: Atlantic Ocean: North West | collected 2012
CAGATATCCAACAAATTATGAGTTTAATGAGTGTAAATTAATGATTGATGATAACTCTACTCAGATTTTGATGGGATCTTCAGGAAATTGCAAATATGATGTTACTACTATAATTTGTAATTCGGATGAGTTTCATGAAGGCTTAGTAAATTGGACTTACATTACTTTTTTGGGTAGAGAGGCAAATGCACAAGAAAGAGACGAACTAATGAATGATTTAGTAATGTATAATGATTACCAGAGAATTCAAAGAATAATTTTGAGTTCAGATGAATACGCACATTTTGATTAAAAAAATGAAAAAACTACTATATATATTATCTGTATTTTTGATTTTATCATCTTGTAAAAAAGATGATGTATATGAGTTAAATGAGGTAAACGCAACATCATATAATGCAAATAAAGATAAGTTAAAAAGTAGTAATCAGTTCATATCTATTTTATATGCAAATTTATTTCAGGAAGCGCTTTCTGCAAATGAGTTGTTCGAAATATCGAGATGTATACAGTCTATAGGTGATAAGGAAGTTGCGCATGAGATTGTTTTCTCTAATTTTATGAATAAAAATGGGGTTATTATTCCTTCTGATTCTCTTATGAGAGATAATTTGGATCTGTTTATAGAGGATACCTACAAAAGATTTTTTGTTAGAGATGTAACTGAGGCGGAAAGGGAGTTTTTTATATCTTTCTTTGAATCTCATCCGAATGTAAGTGCAGAAATGGTTTATATGGCTTTTGCTTTGTCTAACGAATACCAGTACTATTAAAATGAAAAGAAGAGAATTTATAAAAAAAACTGCTATTGGAGGAGCGGCTCTTTCAGTCCCTTTTATTTTACCAAGTGGAAGTTTGTTTGCTTCTAGTGGAAGTAGAATGGCAGATCATGTGGTATTTGTAGCCTTTGCTGGAGGAGTTCGTCAGCAAGAATCTGTATTACAGCAGTATCTGGATGGAAGTCAGGACTATCCTTCTGCAGGAAATATAATGTATAATCTATTAGATGGTTCAGTTCCTACTGATAAATTAGTTTATGGAACGAATAATGCAAATAACGAAAACATACCTATTCCTAAATTATTATCTCAAACCCTTCAACAACAGGGAACATTGTTTAGAGAGGTAAATGCTTCTACTGTTGGGCATTATGCTGGAGTAAATACACTGCTGACTGGTAATTACATGTATTCGCAAGGTTTAAGAGCAAAGCCTTTGATGCCAACTATATTTGAATATTTAAGAAGACATACTGGAGAAAAAGCAACAAAATGTTGGTTTGTAGGTAATGGCATTGGAAATTCTATTCCATTGTTGGATTATAGTGAGCATGACAATTACGGTTCTCAGTATGGGGCTAATTTCTTGGCTCCAACTATTACATTTGGTGAGGATGGGGAAAAACACCTGAAAAATGCAAAAATATATCATCCGGATGATGAGCTAGACCCTATGTATAAGATGAAATATTTTTTAGATAATGTTTGGTATTCTCAAGGGAATGCACTTCCTAGTATAGGGAATACAGTTGAAGAAAAAGCAGAAATAAAACAATTTGTAAAAGACATGTTTGTTAAAAAGGAAAATGGAACTATTGCCTTTCCTCCAACAGCTGCTAATAATGATGGACAAACCATAGGTTACGCTTGTGAGGTGATGAAAAGATTTAAACCAACATTGACAGTGGTGTATTTGTCTAATGTAGATGGTTGTCATTCTAATTTTACTTCATATTTACAATCTTTACATTCCGCAGATCATGCGGTAGGACACTTATGGGATTATATACAAAACAATATTCCTGGAATGGCAGGTAATACCTCTATTATAGTAGCTCCAGAACATGGTAGAAATCTAGAACCAAATAACATAAAGGATGCGAATGCATTTTTCGGTTATGACCATTCGGACTCTAATGCCAGAAGAATATTTAATTTGATGGCTGGGCCAGGAATAGATAGTAACTTGACGATTGGTAGTGAAACTAATGGGGTGGGTGATATTGTAAATATTACCCCAACTATTGCGGAAATTTTAGGATTTAAACAAGAAGTGATTAATTCTGGATATGTATATAATAATAATTCCTTTTTTGACTTGATATAAGATGAGAGTTATTGGGTTGTATATTTTATTTCTTTTTTTTTGTATTTCTTGTCAGAAAGAAACAATAAATCCATACGATAATCCTGATTTACTTCCTCCATTAGAGGATTCTACTTCTTATTTTTCTGACCCAACAAATTTTGCTGCTCTTTATAACAATATTTTTGTTCCTCATTGCGCAAATTCAGGTTGTCATGATGGTAGTTTTGAACCAGATTTTAGAACTATAGAAAGTTCTTATAATACCTTGGTCTATCAACCTGTTATAAAGAATAATGCTAGTGGAGATTATCAATTTAGAGTAAAAGCAGGGTATATTGATGAGTCCGTGTTATATGCTCGTTTACTTTCTAATTCTGACGGAAGTGCTACTTTTGACCCTAATTCTCAGGTAATGCCTCTAACAGCAGATATTGTGTACGACCCAAGTCAGGAACATGTCTGGCATCTCGAAAAGGAGGATCATATAGCTAATATAAAAACTTGGATTGAAGAGGGGTCGAAAGATATGTTTGGGAATCCCGCTGTTCAACCAAACAACAAGCCAGAAATGCAAGGAGTAGTAGCGTTTATTTCTGGTACTTCAATTGCACTTCCTAGAATTGGTAGAGGAACTATTCAGGTTCCTGCAGGTACACAATCTTTAGATATTTGGTTTTCTGTAGTGGATGATAATATCACATCTAATAACTTAACATATAATAAAGTGAAATTTTCCAAAAGTTTATTTCAATTCCACATACAGCCAGAACTTAGTTTAAATGTGGTTAATACCCCAATTTTAGAAGCGGGATATTATGCTTCGAACCAAGTGGAATACTATCATAATATTACTCATGATATTTCTGATTTAGTTTCTGGTGATGAAGTATTTTTTAAAATATATATAAAAGATGATGTGAATGACATAACTGAAATTCCGAATAATGGTAGTTCCTACCAATATATAAAACACTTTACATTTGAAATTTTATAATGAGAAATACACTGTATATATTAATTTATACTTGTTTATTTCTTTCATGTAATAAAGAAGATGATTCGGTCTTTCATCTTTCTTTAATTTCTACTAATCCTACAGAATTGATTGAATTTCAGGAAAATATTATTTTAGAAATAGAATACGAACATTCAGAAGGATTTATAGGTTTTTATGATCCGGATTATTTATCTATGGAAGTAAAAGATAGTAGGCTTGAAATTGCAGATTATTATCATTTAATTCCTTTAAATCCTCCAGATAATCAACTTTTCATAAAAGGAAGTATTAACCTGAAAATTGATGCTCCTTTTTTATTAGGAAGTGGAAATTTGGAAACTTTATTCTATACTATACGAATACAAGACAGGGAAGGAAATTGGAGTAATGAAATTTCTACTCCATTGATTACAGTAAATAGATAGGTATGAGAAAGTATATGTTTGTAATTTTTTACATGTTATTGAGTAATATTATTGTTGCTCAAGTGCAGTACAATATGCAAGACTTAATTGTTTATGAATGTGAAGGTGTTTTAAAAGATAGTGAGTCAAATGCATTAAATCCTACTTGGTACTCACATGATGAAAATTTTCATTTTACTATTTGTCCTCCAAATGCTCTACAAATTACCATTACTTTTAGTGTTTTTTCTACCGAACCTATTAATGATTATGTTACTATATATGATGGTCCGGATAATACTTTTCCGGTAATTGGATTATATTCTGGTACCAATCTTCCTCCTCAGATTGTTTCCTCTGGATGTATTACCATAGGATTTGTTTCGGACCAAAATATTGCTGAAGAAGGGTTTGAATTATCTTGGGAAACAGATGTGTCTATTCCATCTCCACCAGTTATTAGTTTGCCGATCACTCCAACTTGTAGTACTACTGTTTTAAATATAGAATTGGATCGTCTCATTCATTGTGATTCTGTTTCTACAGCTATTTTAAATGTTGTTGGACAAATCAATCAGAATGTAGTTGCTTTTCCTGTAAATTGCACTAACGATTCCACCAATACAATACAATTGAATTTGTTTCCAGGATTAAATGAAAGTGGACTGTACAACATATATTTTGAAAGCTTCTTTTCTGATGATTGTGAAAACATGTGGAATCTTTCTTCTAGTTATCAACTTTTTGTAGATGATTGCCCTTTACAAGTTAATTTAACAGCAAATAGTACAACAATATGTTTGGGAGATTGTGTAGATTTATATGTAAATGTTGATGGAGGAGATTCTACATCTTATAGTTATAGTTGGAATCCTGTTTGGATAAATAGCCCAGGAGTACAATCAGTTTGCCCTACAACCACTACACAGTACATAGTTACAGTTTCAGATAATGGAACTTCTTCAACAACATCAGATACTATTACCATTAATGTTGTTCTTCCTCCAGTTACTCAAAATAATATCTCTATCTGTCAGAACGAGGGATCTGTTGTTTTATCTGCCAATCCTCTAGGGGGTAATTGGTCTGGAACAGGTATTGTTAGTAGTTCTAATGGAGTGTTTAGTGCAAGTGGTTTAATTCCAGGTGTCTATACTGTAGATTATGGTTTTTCTGGATGTGTAGATAATGTAGATGTAACAATTTTAGAGGTGTATGCAGGAGAAGATATATCGGCATGCCCTAATTCACCAATTTTTAATCTTAACACATCTTTAACCACCCCTGGAGGTATTTGGAGTGGAAATGGGATTCAATCAAATGGAAATATTAATGTTGGTAGTGCAACTACAATTATTCCTGCAATTTATACCTTACCAAATGGATGTTCAGATACTTTACTTATAAATGTGGATGGAGTAAGTGTACAGGCTGATGATACGGTATGTCAAAACTCAGGTAATTATTCTCTTACTTTTTCTCCTACGAATGGAGTTTGGACAGTTCCTCAAGATAATCCTCAACAACCAAGTGTTTGTCCTAATCCAATTTCTATTTTTCCTCATCAAGAGGGGTGGGAGGGTGGATTTGCAGGGTGGACACCAGATCCAAATAATGATTTTGATTGGTTTTTAAATAATGGAGGTACTCCTTCTTCATCAACAGGTCCTCAATCGGCATTTCAAGGATTAAGTTATATTTATACTGAGGCTTCAGGTTCTAATTATCCGGATAAAACCTCTTCTATTATAAGTCCTTGTATTAATTTATCTGAATATAATAATCCTGCCCTTTATTTTTGGTATCATAAGTATGGAGCTGGTCAAGGCACTTTTGCGGTAGATGTTTCTACAGATAATGGATTAACTTGGAATTGGAATGTTTTTTGGAAAGATGGTGATTTGGGAAATCAATGGAATGAAGCTGTAATTGATTTAACAAATTACAACTCTCCTGAGGTTTTGGTTAGACTGAGGGTAAAAACAGGAGATTGGCAGTCTGATGTTGCGGTTGATAAATTATCTATTTTATCTGGTCCTGTTAGTCCGGATGGAGACTTTTTTACAAATATAGCTTCACATGGAATTCATAACTTAACTTATTTAATAGAGGGTTGTGAGGATTATGTAAATATTTATGTAAAAGAGATTGATGCGGGGCCTGATCAAATTGTGTGTCCATCACAGTCAGTGTTTAATATTTTTGGAAGTCCATTAGCAGGTATTTGGTCTGGTTCTCATATAACAAATTCCACCCTTGGAACATTTAACCCCTCTTTAGGTTTGGGTCAAACTACAGTAACTTATACCTTTGATGGATGTACAGATACTGCTATTTATAATGTTGTCGAGACAGATATTTTTGATGATACACTTTTTACTTGCTCTAATGGAGGTATTCAAGTATTAGATATGAATCTTGTCCCTAGAACACCTTGGAATGGTCTTTGGTCTGGGAGTGGTATTGTTTCTCCAAATTATCCAGGTGAGTTTAACCCAGTAGTAGCTGGAATAGGAAATCATTTGATTAGTTATACAGCAAACTCATGTATTGATAATTTTATAATTAAGGTATTACCTCCTTCTTTTTTAATAGACACGCTTATTTGTTCTTCTTCTCCTGATGTATTTTTGGATGTAAATCCTAGTGGAGGAGTATGGGGAGGTAGTGGTATTGTGAATAATAGTACAGGTTTGTTTTCTCCCTCTTCTCTTTCAGTAGGGAATCATTTGGTCGGATACATGAATACTAGTGGGTGTGTAGATACTTTCACCATTACAATTTATAACGATCCAGTTTTAAGTTTTAGTGGATTTGAGAATTATTATTGTTTTAAGGATACTATGATAAATATTAATGTCAGTCCAACAGGGGGGGTGTTGAGTGGTAATGGAGTAAGTGGAACTAGTTTTAATCCATCAATTGCAGGTACTGGATATCACAATATATCCTATACGTACGGATTAGGTGATTGTTCTCAATCTATTGATACTGTTGTATTTGTAGATAACAAATTCGTTAGTGAAACTTATGTTACAAATGATACTATTTGTTTAGGAGAATTAAGTTCTATTGGTGTAACAGTTAGTGGGGGATCATCTAACTATTCATTTAGTTGGAATAATAATACAACTACTAGTTTTAATCAATTAGTTTCTCCAAGTGTAAGTACTAGCTATATTGTTACATCTTCGGATGGATGTTCAGATGATAATTTAGATACAATTGATATAGTTGTATTACCTACCTTTGATTTAGCCTTTAGTACATCAGAGAAACAGTGTTATGGTGAGATTGGACATGCTGTAGTTTCTGCCTCTCCAACAGGAAATTATTCTTATGAATGGAATACTAATCCTATTCAGTATTCAGACAGTATAAATGCGTCTGTTAGTAGAGATTATAGAGTAGATGTACAAGATAATAATACAGGATGTATTGTATCGGACACTATCACCATACCTGGTTATGAGAATCTATTTGCTTCCTTTTTTACAAATACTACTTCTTGCGTGTCTGTATTAAATGGAGAACTCCAATTCTTAAATGCTTCTATTTATACCGAATCTGAACTTTCATCTAATAGTTATTGGGATTTTGGAGATGGTACTGTAGTATCATTTAAACCTAATGAAAATCCTACACATGTCTATATAGATACAGGTAATTTTAATGTAAATCTAGTGTTGGTAAACAATGGAATGTGTTCAGATACTTTTTCTTCATCCGTATGCATTATTTCAGATAATAAATTATTTGCTCCAAACTCTTTTAGTCCTAATGGAGATAATTGTAACGATAAATTTTATTTGAGTGGTTTAGGTGATTTTATAGATTTTAATCTTAAAGTCTATACGAGGTGGGGTGGTGATATGATACATGAATCTGAGGACATAGTTTTTATGGATAATGTTACAGATAATAATTTATGTAATAATAATAATCCGTTGCAAGAATATTATAGAATGGGAGAGTGGAATGGTATTTTAGAAAACGGCGAAGAGGCAGTTCAAGGAACATACGTATTTATAGCTTCTTATTCCCTTCCAAATAACTATAAGCGACAATATTTAGTAGGAAATATTATTCTTCTTAGATAGAAGATTGAAATTATTTATTTCTTTTCTTCAGAATATCCTTCTCCTTCAACAAATTCGTAACTATATTCTAGAATTTTCCATTTTCTTTTATGATCTTGTTGTAGGATTAACCTTTCGGAATGGTTTAAAGTATGCTTATAGTTACTTTCATATTGAAACTCAGCATAATATCCATCAGGAAAAGAAGCTAGCATTGGATCAATTTCAGAAGGATTACTAGTGAAATTCCTAAATATTTCGATTCTTTCATTAAACTCACCAAAACTTGTCATGATTTCACCTATTCCTAATACCCAGTCATTAGAGTTAAATTTTCTTTTTAACTCTAAAGAAAGATCTTCCCATGATTCTAAATATAATCCAGAATTTACATTATTAAACCATATTACTGCTGTTGAACTTGCTTGCTTTAGTTGGTTGTCTTTATTTATCTGAGAATATGAGTTAAATATTATTCCTATTATTAAGAAAATTATTAGTGCTATTCTTTTCATTTCTTTTTTTTTTTTTTTTTTTCGCTTTTCAAAAGTATAAATTTATGAACTAAAATAATCGTTATAAATTGTCTATTTTTTCATAAAAAAGCAAAACTAATTTTCTTAAATTCACTATATTACCTAGTAGAAACTATTTAAAAAGATGATAAATATATATAAATTTCATGATTTTAGTGGTAAAACCTTAAAAGTTATCAACTTCCTCTCACCTAGTAAAAATATTTTTTAATCTAGTAGGAGACGTCCTTATTTTTAATCTTTTGTTTTCTCAATTAAAAAATTTAAACACTTGATTATCAATTTATTAAGTTTGTTTTATGCATAGTTTTTTTAATTTTATGTATATCTAGATTTTATTTTAATAGTAAATTTATAGGATTAATTATTTTTACATTTTGATGTACTTATTAACATTTAAAATTAAAATACTAGATAAGAAATTTGTCTAATAGAATTATTTAACTATATTTATACCGTAAAAAAAATTATTAACCAAAAAAATTATTACTATGGCTTACGAGCACACAAATTCAAAAGGTAACACTTACCACCTAAACTCAAAAGATGTTACATTAAAATCAACTGGTAGAGTACAAACTATTTATTATTTCTCAAAGGATTCAAGATCTACTGGATGTGATTTACCAGCAGGTAAACAAGTAATTGAGAATGCAAAGACAGGTTTGCCAATGTTAAAAAACAAATAGGTCTGTTAATTAACCGATTATAAGAAGAAGCCTTAACATATGTTAGGGCTTTTTTTATGCTACATTTCTTTAAAATATTAGTTAAATTTGAACACCCTTATCGGAATATAATTAATATTATGTTAAATAGAATGTTAAAATTATATCAAAAAATAGACTATTATACCTACTCTAAATTTCTATAGCTGATTCAATTAAATATATTAAATAATTTCTATGTTGCTTTGTTGACAGATTCCCTACATCCGTGTTAAGATTGTTTTTTAACCAAACTAAATTATAATGTGCTTTGGATTTAGAGATTAAATCATATTTAGATTTATTATCAATAATCTTTATTAATCTATTTATGTAACTTATTTGTAGGTACTGTCTAATACTACTAACACTTTTGTTAAAATCCTGATCAAATATTGATTTTCTTAAATCAATCATAAACTCTGTTATATCATATTCATTACCATATAATGTAGAGTTGGTCATTCTAATTAAAACATTTGGATGTAGTAATTGATCAAGAATTCTAGATTGATATCTTAAAATTCTTTCATGGACTTGCGGGTCTTCTGATATTGTAAATCCTCTTCTTTGTCGCTGTAAATAAGGAATGATATCGTTTCCTATTAAAGCATTGTTACTAAATCCATATTCAGAAATAATCTCCATCGCTTGTTTCTGTGTTTCTTTGTTGACACTTTCGAAAGGTTTTTTTGTAGAGTTTTGGGATATATGTGATAAATCTACTTTAACGCCTCCTACTTGTCTAGAAACTACTTCTAATGATTGAAAATAAGAGTATACTAAGGTTCGGTAAGATCTAAATAAATCATCATATGTGTCATTTTTAGAATTGTAATTTTCTTTCAAATTTTTAAGTAATCTTTCTACTAGTTTAATTCTCTGTATTGAGAAGTTTAATTGATCACTAGATAAATCATAAATCATCGCGTCTGGGTCTGTGCCTTTACCTGGTCTTCGCATATCAAAAGCATCATTTGCAAACGCTAATTCTTTTTCTGTTGATCTAGATAGTATATTATTTAGTCCTATTTTTTCGCTTAAAGAATCTAAATAATCAGTATATCCATATTGAATAGCCCAAATATCATATAAACCAGGTTTAATGTCAAAATAAAGGCCTTGATTCTCAATCTTTTCAGCAATATTTATTGCGGGATATTCCATTACAGAATTACAAATACCTTTCTTATTTACAATATTTTTATTATTTAGTTCCTTGGTTGATAGTAATGTACTCCCTTTAAAATTATGGTTTAGACCTAAAGTGTGTCCTACTTCATGTAGAACTAGTCTATATAAAGACTGTTTTAAAAAATCATTTTTAATTTCCTCTGATAAATTTAGAGATTCTAAATAATTTAATGCTAGATTATTCTCAAAAGATTGATAATGTGCAGCAAAACATTGGTGGTCATCATGGTGACTAAGGTTATTATTTTCATGAAATAAATTATCTTGGAAAATTCGATTAGTAATATATGTCCATTCTAACATAATATCTGCCCCTAATATTTCTCCTGTTCTAGGATTCACAAAAGATGGTCCATAACCACTAAATGGAGGATTTGGTGATGATGACCATCTAAGTACATTATATCTTATGTCTCCAGCATCCCACTCAGCCGTATCAGGTTGTATTTTAACTTGAACAGCATTGATAAATCCAGCATCTTCAAATGCTAAATTCCATTGTTCAACTCCTTTTTTTATGACATCTCTAAGTTCATATGGTGTTGTGTTTTCTATCCACCATACAATTGGTTTCACAGGTTCAGACTTATCAAGTTCAGGATTTTTTTTCTCAAGTCTCCATCTATTAATAAAATCTCTATAGTTTAGTCTATAAAGAGAAGTCATATTATTTGTTTTTGTAGTAAAATATCCAACTCTTGTATCATCCTTTCTTGGAACATATTTGTCATCAGGCATTTGAATTAAACTATGTTGGACTTTAATTGATACATTTCTAGGATCAGTAACAGCTTCGCTTCCTCTGTTAGTTGGATTTTTATTTTCATAGTAATAATTAACAACTATATCTGTGTTTTCAGGATAGTTTCTAATTTTATCATATCTTGTTTTTTTACTTAAATTTCCTAGTTTAAACCCTCCACTCTTATTAAATGTGTATTTAATTTGTTGTAAAGATTCATTCAAGAAAATATTATCGGCATTTATTAAGAAACTGGTATTTTCATTGTTTTTAGCTATTATTTTTTCAGAAACAACTATTGGTGTGTTAATGTTAGTTTTTGATGCTCTTTCTAAAGGATTTTCCGGTTCAAAATAAAATTTAGTATTTTCAATTGTAAATTCAATCTTATCATAATACTTATTTATTTTAATAATCTTAGACCCTCTATAACTACCCTTCATTGCATAAGCGTCAGATACGCCATTTTCTATATAACAAAAATGAATAAATTCCTTCCCAATATGTGAGGTGTCAATCTCTATATATGAATTCCCGTTTTCCTTCTCCTGATAAAAATTAAATAGTCCATTATGTTTTATACATTTCTTTGTCTTTTCTTCTATTTTATCATTCTTTGTTTTTTCTTTTTTTTGATTCTTTTTGATAAATAGGTTATCTAAATTAAACGAGTTTTGTGATACTAAAGAAAAATTCGATATAAAAATAAATATTAATGAAATATATATTTTCTTCATTTTATAGTTATATTTTGTTAGTAATTATTTTAATGAATTTAATAATGTTCTTACATCAGTAGATTCTTTATCCATACCTAATCCATAATAAATTGTTGCTAAAGTATTTAAAGCTGATTTATCATAATTTCCAGTTCCTGCTTCTACCTCTTTAGATTTAATATTGGTGTATTTAATTAAAAATGGTAATGCTTTCTTGTGTAATTCTTCTATTTTTCCTTCTAAAGACGATATCTTAGAAGATTTACTATAATGAGTGTCGTTTAATTCTTTTACTAATGGTTCCGTCATAGACAAATACAAGCTAGCTAAATTATTATTAGCGGATGCGGATTCAGAATTTATCTCCAAAGCCTCCAAAAGATCTCTTTCGGCATCTGTTGTATTTCCTGTTTTAGCAAGCATCTGACTTCTGATAATATATAGTATTTCGTTTGAATTATCAAGATCTATTGCGTCTGATAGTTTTGAAATTATATCTTCTGTAGAAGATCCCATTTTCATTAATAAATCAATTTCAGAGTTTATTAACACTATTTCTGAAGGAAATTGTGCCAATCCTTTCTGTATATAATTTAATGCATTCTGAAGATCTTCTTTCTTTGAATAAACAGAACTCATGTAATAATATACCATTGGGTCGTTCGTATTTAAATCAATTGAATTTTGTAAATATTCAATTTGAGACTCTACATCTTCTAATTGTAGAGAGGCTAAATATAGATTTTTGTAAATTGCATCAGGTACAATATTTCCTCTTTTTAATAAGTTGTCTTTGTCTAGAGGTATGATTCTAAAAATTTCATTGTACTTATTTATAGCATTTTTAAACTTTTGATTATTATAATCATCAGCACCACTATTAAACAGATTGTATCCACATTGCACTAGTCCATTCAAGACATCTTCTTCTCTAGTCCATTTTCTTACCACTATCCTCCCCTTTTTGTCTCTGTCTAGACACCTTATGTGTGCTTCAGTAGCTTCAAAGACTGCGTTTTCATCTAATTCAGAATGATTTGTAATTATCTCAAGATATATTTGAGCTCTATAATTCCACATTTTTGGATCATTAGAAGTAGACTCATGTTGATGTGCTAAGTCGATAAAATGTTTAGCTTCAGAAATATTAGTTTTAACATTGTCTTTTTCTTGTCTGAATGCATTATATGCATTCTGTACATTTTTAGATTGTGAAAAACTAACAAAACAGATTGAGCTTATAAGTAAGCTTAAGATTATTTTTTTCATTATTTTATTTCCTTAATTTTATAATTATATCTAATTCCATTTTTAGCAGTTAAGTTTTCTAGATTCTTTTTTATCAGATAGGAGTTACCTACAATAACAATTTGCATGTTGTCTTTTCTAATGTTCCTTTCAGCTAGTTGGTCAATGTCATCTTTTGTAATTGAATTTAAAACATTTACCTGTTTTTTGATAAAACTCTTATCTAGATCATACGTTAATATTCTGTTGAGAAATCCAAGTTTCTGCATAGGTGATTCGTATTTTAATGCATCTGCATTAAGTAATGAACTCTTAGTAAAACGTAATTCTTCATTAGTTATTCCATCTGATATATAATTTTCAACTTCAGATAATATTTCCACTAAAGCACTATCGGTTACTTCTGTTTTAACTGAAGAAAATATAGTAAAGGTTCCATTATTTTTTGAACCATTAAAGAAAGAATATACTCCATATGTATATCCTTTATCTTCTCGTAAATTAAGAAACAACCTTCCTGATGCACCACTTCCTAGTGGATAGTTCATTATTCTAGATTTAAAATATTCACCATCTACATCAAATTTATTAGACTTGTGTCCCATATATATTACAGACTGTGTAGCTCCTGGTTTATCTATTATATATATTTGTGTTGGACCATCTGCCGGATATTCAAAGTTTTCAGGTATAACAAAATTTTCTTTGTTTTTCCAATTTTCTAAGAAGGATAATTTATCAAGTATTTTCTCTTTTGAGATATCTCCAACTATAGTAATTGAAGTAATAGATGGAGTATAATAACTATTATAAAAGTCTTGAATGTGTTTTATTTTTATTTTATTAATAGTTTTTTCTGATGCTGTATATCCATCTGGGGTATCACCAAATAGTATCTCTTTAAATTTGTTTGAACCGATATATTGTGCTGATTTTTCTTGAGAATTTAAAAATTCTACTTGTTGTTTTTTTATTGTTTTTAATTCCTCTTTATTAAATCCTGGATTAAACAGTTTTTCTTCTAGTAAATTTAAGGTTTCGTCAATTTTTTTTGATAAAGAAGAAACAAAAATTGTAGTTGAATTTCCACTAGAAGAAAAAGAGATTTCAGACCCTAATTTTGATAAAGATTTCTCCATTTCTTCACTACTGTAGTTTGCAGTACTTTTATTCATTAATTCAGCAGTAATGCTAGCAAGACCTAATTTCTTTTTGTCCTCAAGATAGTTTCCACCATCTATCTTTATTTGTAGAAATACTTTTGGCACTTCTGAATATTCTGTTCCTATTAGTTTTATTCCATTATTTAACTCTGAGGTGTAGTAATCAGGAACTCTAGGTGCTTTTGGAGTTTTGGGTTCAGGTTGTTCAGAACGACAACAATTATCATATTCTCCTTCAGACTTATTATAGACTAATCCTTTATATTGTGGATCTTCTTTCAAAATTAAATTAGAATTTGGGTTAAAACTCTCCAAAACTAATTCCTCCTCTGAAAAAGGGTTTTTAGGACTTACATTCATAATAACAGCATTTCTGTTTTTTATGTATTGTTTATAAACTCTCATAACATCATCTCTGGTTACATTTTTATATCTCTTAATCTCAGATGTTATATTATATTTTCCTTTTGCTAACCATTCCCATGAAGAAATAGAAGAAACCTTTGATGAAATGGACATCTTCCTATTGATAATTTCAGATTCCATTTTTGTTTTTACCATATCTAATTCTATATCAGTAAACCCTTTTTTTTCCCATTCTGAAATAGAGGATCTAATTTGGGTTTCTATGTCGTTAAAGTATAGTCTTTCATCTTCTCCCCATTTAGGATAGGATAAAACAATAAATTGAAACTCCCCAGATAACTCTCTACATGGATGTTGAACAACAGCTTGTATGGCTTTTTCACTCTTTACAAAATTTTTATAGAAAATAGAACTATTACCCTCTCCCATTAACGAGCTTAAAATATCTAATGCAGCTTCGTCTTTGTGATAATTTGGAACAGTCGGAAACACAATTTGAGTCATTGGAAGGTATACATTGTCAGTATATCCACAATATTTATCTTGTGTCAATCTTGGTACATTAGGTCTCATATCTCTAACTTTTGGCCCACTATTTATGTTTCCAAAATATTTATTAACAAGTTTTACCACTTCTTCAGAATTCACATCACCAGCTATCGTTAGTATAGCGTTATTTGGACCATACCACCTCAAGAAAAAATTCTTCAAATCCTGAAGGTTTGCTCTGTCTAAATCATCTGTGTAACCAATTACAGGCCAATTATATGGATGATTGGAAGGGTATAGATTTTGTCCTAATACTTCATAGCTTAGACCATATTGTTGATTGATTTGAACTTGTTGTTTTTCTTTTTTAACAACATCTCTTTGATTTTCAAACTTTTCCTCAGAAACAGCATCGAGAAAAAACCCCATCCTGTCTGATTCTAACCATAAAGCTGTTTCTAAATAATTATTTGGTACAGTTTGAAAATAAACAGTTCTATCAGATGATGTATTTCCGTTCATGTTACCACCAGCTTCACTTATTATTTTAAAATGCATTTCATCAGGTACATTTTCTGATCCTTGAAACATCATATGTTCAAATAAATGTGCAAATCCTGATTTTCCCGCACTCTCTCTATTAGATCCTACATGGTAGGTAACGTGAACTTGTGCGATCGGATCGGATTGGTCTTCATGAATAAGAAGAGTTAAACCATTTGGAAATACCCATTTCTCATAAGTTATATCTAATTCCTCACTACCTTTTTTACTTATGAGGGTAGGCTCAGTTATTTCTTGAGCAAAAATTGAAGAACTAAAAAATATAAGTGTTAATAATAACTTATTCTTCATTTTCAGTATTTGATTCGTTATTGTTTTCTATGTTTTCATCAGATTTCTCAGGGGTTTCCTCAGTAATAGATTCGCTTATAATAGTATTTCCTTCTTCATCTAAAACTATTTCGTCCACTCCTTTAAATTTTGAAACCTTAGCAACAGAAGCAATAGAATCATTATCTCTTAATCTGATAATTTTAACCCCTTGAGTAGCTCTTCCCATTTCTCTTAAAGTGTCTACTCCAATTCTGATAGTAATTCCAGACTTATTAATAACCATTAAGTCATCATCATCTGTCACGTTCTTGAGTGCAATTAAATTTCCTGTTTTTTCAGTTATATTTATAGTTTTCACTCCTTTTCCTCCTCTATTTGTGATTCTATATTCTTCAATCGAGGATCTTTTTCCATATCCATTTTCCGCGACAACGAGAACGCTAGATTCCATATCATTTACACAAATCATCCCAATTACTTCATCATTATCATCTTTCAATCGAATTCCTCTAACACCTGAAGCTGTTCTCCCCATTGATCTAACTTTTTCTTCTTCAAATCTAATACATTTACCAGATTTAACAGCCATCATAATTTGAGATTCTCCATTTGTCATTTTTGCTTCTAATAACTGATCACCGTCTTTAATAGTAATTGCATTAATCCCATTAGTTCTTGGTCTAGAGTATTGTTCCAAAGAAGTTTTTTTAATTTGACCTTTTTTAGTACACATCACAATATAATTTGAATTTACATATTCCTCATCTTTAAGATCTTTAGTATTGATGTAAGCCATGACCTTGTCATCTGAAGGAATGTTTATTAAATTTTGAATAGCTCTACCTTTTGACGTCTTGCTTCCTTCTGGTATTTCATAGACTCTTAGCCAGAAACATTTTCCTTGTTCTGTAAAGAACAGCATATAATCATGATTATTTGCCATAACCATTTCTTCTACAAAATCTTCATCTCTAGTAGTAGCGCCTTTGCTTCCAACACCTCCCCTGCCTTGTGATCTATATTCAGTTAGAGACGTTCTTTTGATGTATCCTAAATGGGATATAGTAATAAGTACTTCCTCATTTGGTATCATATCTTCAATACTTACTTCAGATGAAGAATATTCAATATTTGATCTTCTTTCATCTCCATACTTTTCTTTTACTTCTTTTAAATCATCTACTAA
>MDSW01177684.1_pt1 | contig 16752 bp, 8 predicted proteins | sample 811171 | NCBI WGS metagenome assembly MDSW01 (sample SAMN05326641, study PRJNA326480) | marine metagenome | isolation source: seawater | place: Atlantic Ocean: North West | collected 2012
CGGGCACCGTTTCAGCTCTAGCGCACTTGACTCTAGCGAACCATGTAATTCAGCAGTAGTCGCCGTCCCATTCTTTTGTAAAGATACGTGGCGTACTTTTGCTCGAATAGTCTGCGCCAAGTCCTTGAATTGTCCCACTTCTTCACAAACAAACGCGCGCGAGGCGATGACATACTGAAATTATTCTCCACCGTTGCAGTTATTTCGCTTTCGCGACCAACAACGGCTGGTCCTCCTCCCAAACTCTAGGAAAACACCGGATCCGGCGGTGCCTCTTTTTGCTGATGACCTCATTCTATTTTTCAGAAGTTGATTCATTTCGTTTACGCCGAAGAAGTTGCGCGTGGGCGTTACCTTTGTTCGAAGGAGAAACAAACATGTGGCGAAACACAGTCATCTGGTTGGCAGATGATGAATTGCTTCCTCCTTTAAACCTCCGCTGTTGGTGAGATGTTGATGAGATCGAAAATCGAGCAAGGCGCAATTGGAGTTTGGGAGTGACAAGGAGGTGCACAGACGCCCACACGCGTTAAGAGTTTGATTTCATGGCCAATATGCGCTTCGCGTGAGCTGGTAAGAGTCGAGTGCAAAATTTGTTGTCAAGTAAGTGTTATTTCGAAAGAAAACTCGCCTTGCGCGCCTGGGCCGACGCCGGCCCGCGAGGATAGGCGCAAAGTCTTGCAAGGTCTTGCTCCCCTATTGAATTTCTTTTGGCCCTAAAACCTATTTTTCGCGGGAAATGAAACGGCGGTTTGACGGCGGTGCGCTTTCCAACCCGTTGACGCGGCTATGATAAAGAGTTTTGTACATAATATATAGCGCCTCAGGTACCACTCCCGAAGCACCTTTCCATCGCCCTCGATACGAGAAATCCTTTTGGCGCACGCCCGCGGCGCGCGCGCTTCACCTCTGAAAAAGTTACGATCCCGCATGCGTTAAACGCGAAACGACCACCAGGCGAAACACCAGACCAAATCCCATACGGATATGATTTCGACATCCCCGTGCGTTATTTTATTTGCGAACAATAGACCAGACTCACTCCAGACTCCATATCTATCGTTGACCCGTTGACTTTTGACTAAAATTTGGTCGCGGGTGTCTTTGTCGTAGCTAATAAGGCGCAACATCGTATCTGACGACGCAAGCTCGTCAACGCCGATGTGCGCTTCCGATGATGATGTCCTCCATCTTTGGCGCCGAGTAGCGTATTTGCCAGTTGTCTAGCGCGCTCGCCGTCCAAACTGGGCGCCATACGGAAAAAACACACGCGCGACCCTGTTTGTTTGGCGCGGAGCGCGCGTCTGTATTTGCAACCGACCGGTGATCGTATGGCAACCATATTGCCGACCGAAAGTCAACGATATAGCGCAAGTGGTCTATTCGTCGATTTACGCCACCTCTGAAACTGAGAGGCCTAAAACCCTGAACCATTGAATTACACGTTTCGTGGAAACTTATCCTCGAACCTGCCATTTAAATATTTCGGAAATTTGAGCGAAATTTTGGTCGAAGAACTCCGAGAGGAGTTCGAAGAGAAACCCTGGGCAGTCCACAGCTGACCTCGTTTGCGAGATGAACCAATCTTCTTGGGAAAGTCACGGTGGTCAAGAGCACGCATATCTCACTTGGAAAGCTCATTCAACCTATCGAGCACCCGATCCCTCGGCATAGAATAGCTCCGTGATGGTCGCGAACTGTTCTCGAAACAACTCCTTGATCCCTCTTGAAGAAGTATGTCTCCGACACTTTCCCGCCTGAATTCGTCGGTAGCTGTTCCTTCCGTGCGAAGCGATTTCGGACCATTTGACAAAGAGACGTGGGGGAACTTTAGACACAGCTTTCACACGGACGTGGTCCGCTTTCTTCGGCTATCGTTTGAAACGTTTTCCAATGCTTGGGATATGCTTTTATGCGTCCAGGTGCCAGCATTCGTTCTTCCTCAAATGACAACTGCAACATGTGACCGCTGGGGTTCGCCTTTCACTGAGCTACACCTCGGGAAAGATGCAAGCAGTTGTAGACGAGCTGACTGCTCGAATTATGTGGCTATTGTTGCTAACGCCAAACAAAATGACATAGTAAATCTTGAATTTTGTCGTACCTTACCCCAACCAGTTAGCTCCCATCTCGTTCCTCTTCTTGACGCCGGTGTCGTGTCTGCGATTGTTTCGCTGGTCCCGGCATCATTCTGTCACCCAGAGCTGAACAGCTTGTGCAAACAAGGTAATTCGTCCATTCACGCGCATACACGTGTGTCCGCTGCAGAACTGATCCTGAAAAAGCCTTGCAGTCACGTAAGCGGGCGTGACTTGTTAAGGATGATGCTCCCTACGTTAAGCACTTCGGCAGCATCCATGCAGCAAGTTGGACGACATCGCAATGACATATTTATTAGGAGACTTTTCGCTGTCATAGATAGTGCCGATCAAAAGGGTAGTCTATCTAATATCCTTCATGCGGATGAAAAAAATGCACTCGCAGCGCTGCGTGACTGCACAAGAACAGCACAATCTCTCTTGATTCGACTTCTTCTCCGCAAAGCAATATGGTACCGAAGGACATCACTAATGAACTACTTTGATGACACTGATATTTTACATGTTGCGATCGAAGAGCTATTAGACCGTGGACTTGTCTCATCAACTCGGCATCAACTCGCTGTAGACAAAATAGAAAACACCAAAGGAATATATGATGCCTTGACAAGCGACGAGCTGACTCAGGTGACGACACCCGCAAAGTTCAATCTCCCAGGCAGAAAGCTGAGCACGATCAACAGTATATGCAACAGCTTGTTAAGGAGAAAGACCATGTCTTGTTTATGTAAATCACTACATTATTGTAATTTGGCGAGATCAAACGATGGCTACTTCGGTGTTCTGAACAGCCTTATAAGAATTGCTCCATCTTTGAGGCGCGTCATTGATGCGGCGATGTACCTGACATTTCACAAATATCCTGCTCTGGATGTTTCTCTCTCTCAAGAACTTTGTGTTTTTAGATTCCCTTTGTATGATGTTCCATCGGCGAAGAAGGACTTAGCAAAGAAAAGTCATGGCAATAATGATATTGTGACTATTTTTGAATCTGCTTCAGAATACCCCACGCAGAGTTCACGTTTGCAGGTGGACGCTTACCTCGCCGCACGAAACACCGGCGCATTTGAAGCTGCATTTGAGACTGAAAATGATTTTGCAGCATTTCTTCTAGTCGAGTCACTCATACTCTCATGGACTTGTCACGAATACAGTGTGCATAACGATTCACGTACCATAGAAACTTTTCTACCACATCCCAATCTCAAACTGACTCATCTTCAATCCAAGGTAGCGTCAAAGATTATAGACTCTTTTGAGGAACTTAGTTTTCTTCAGAATGCATCCGTCATTATCCTCAATCTTTTATGTGGAACGGCGTATCCGGAACACCGCAGCTCGTGGTATAATCGTGTAATATCTAACCTGGTCAGGCGTCATGAGAGAATCCACGATGCAATGGCTTTATGCAGCGTGGGAGTCGTAGACCCTTTGGTTCGATGTTTTGATAGGTTGCGACTCCGGCGACGTGCTGAACTTCTTGCGCAACAATATAAACATTCATCGACTCGTCCTAAAAGCATCCCTGTGAAACTGGCGGTCAACTGTCATGATAACGTCTTGCATGCGCGCGCCCTGAATGACAGTTGCTGTGACAAGAACCGATACGTAACCAATTCAGCAGACATGACAAGCGCTTCTACATCAGTTGAAGATCTTGTTTTGCAGCATTATGCCAGTATGCGTGCTGGTCGCTGGCGAGGTTTACACTCTGAGTCTCGTGTTTGGACCACGATTTTTTCACTTTTATTCGCAGATGTGATTTTCATGCCACTTGTTAACGCTTTTTCAACGCCTTTTCAGCATGCGCCTGATGATTTTGGTTCAAAAAGTTTCATGCAGTTCAGAAGCGCATCCATAAACGAACGCCTTTCACGCATTCGAAAAGGGGAGGCGAGAATTTTACTCATGAGGGCATGGTCTGCCCATTTTGAATACGGTCTGGTGGGTGCATGCTGGGCGGTTCTGCGGATCGAAGACCTATGTACCATTGTCGATGGCCTTGGAGGAACTGCTCTCGCAAGAGTGATGGAATTAATGGCCTGTGATTACAAGCGCTGGAGGCATGGAGCTCCAGATTTGGTTATGTGGAAGATCACAAAGGACTGCGAGTCTAAAGTCAAGGTTGTTGAGGTGAAAAGCACCAACGACCAGCTTAATGATCGACAAGGTGCATGGTTATCGACCTTGAGGGACGCGGGTGTTGACGCGACACTATGCAGAGTATCTTCTTAACTCCGGAGAATTTCGAGAATCGCGAGAAAAACGAAATGGCAAGGATCTATGTAATATTGATTCCAATATTTCCGAGTAAATTGGAACAGACAAATATATACCAAGCAAGTCTCCTAGAATTAAAATGCCGTCTGTCTCACTTGCCTTCTGCATCAAGCTTCTGAAGTACGAGCTGAAGCGCTTCGGTGTCCAGACTTTTGAATTTCTCTACTGCTTCTTCAATAGCTGCACCGCGACTGATGGATGACACTTCGCCTTTCACAAATTCAATGTTCGCTTGCAGCCACTCTGTCACGACCGCGTCGTCATTCCAATCAACATTGTTTTTGATGGCGACGGATGACAGATGTGATTCAACCACTGCGAGATCCGCCCCAGCCCTCATGGCGAGGTCATCAATTTCCAGTCGTCTTCGCAGACGATGGTAGAAGTACTCCCTGGCTGTTTCCCACGTGACGACGTCTCGAATTACACCCTTAGCGAGCATGCGCCCACTTCGATCATGCAGGTCGGCAAATTCATGCGCAACTTGTGTGTACATTGGCAACAGTTGTGCCTCGCGGGAAGCTATTTCATCACGGTTTGCTTCCGGCTCTTGATCGAGTTCGAGGAGGACGGGATCCAGACGATGCATGGCAGCTTTTTGGTCCTTGTCGCGGAATTTTACTTCGCATATCCCAGGTGGCTCGAGGATACCACCGCGACTCTCCTCATCTGCATACATCTCCATGCGTGCTTCGTTGATGGTTGGGTCAACGACAACCCAAGCACCACCACGAAGCTCTCCATTGGGTGGTATATACACGAAGACTGGATGACGATATACTCTTAGTTCGTCGACAATCATGGCTCCAAACTTCAGAATTTCGCCATACATGTCCCTCGTGCCACCGGAAAAGCCACGCCAGTTTGCAAATATTATCAAGGGCAGGTTCTCGGCATTGTTGAAATCCCGAATTGCTGTCGCCGTCTTGTACGCGGAGTCTGGGAACCAAACCTGCCCGGCTTGAGCTAAGACAGCTTCTCGAGATTCGGGATTAGCAGGATCCGCAGGGATCCGCTGTTCCATCAGGCGGGTTTCCACTGCTATGACCCCCATCGATATTCCGCCAAGCCGAGCTCTGCCACATACCACAGACTTTCCCCACTCAGCCATGGTTTCGGTCCACGAGCCTTTGTCAAAGAAGCCGCCCACCCAAGACCCATCTTCCACTGATTCGATTCCGGCGATCATATGTCGCGGGTCGTATGGAGTCTTTGTTGGCTTAAACTCAATTTTTCGGTCAACGGGGTCGGCAGATGGAAGTGGAGGTGATCGCGAAAAACAGTTGCATGGAACGTAGGAGAGCCATCTCAATATTGCTCTGACTCCCTCTTGGTCATCGTCAACTTGCATGTGACTTACCCCATTTGGCATCATTACCTGTGGCCCACCAAGTTGATCTTGCGAGGTGTAAACCTCACGACCAAGAAGTTTGTTAAGAGCAAGATATCCCGTGAGGATGAGAGGACCATTCGTCATCTGAATGTTTCGTTGTCCGAGGCGACACAAGTATGCACCTATTCCCACAGAACGCCCAGTGATGTAGGACAGCGTGAATGCGTCAGCATACGCGGCAGATTGTTCGCCTGCGATCATTCCTGAGCCACGAAGATTTTCGACTCCTATTCCATGGATTTGTCCAATTATGTCATCAAGTTTCATGCGTGTTTCTCCGTCATCGACTATCTCTGAAGCATTCACAGTTCCACTTGGAAATGCGGCAAAGTCATCCGGCGATAAGTAAAGGTATTTAAAACCCACTGATGGATTAGAAGCATCGTTCCATGCAACCTTGAAGTAAGGCTTTAGTTCCTCGACGAGGCCGATACGAGCGCCAGAGTTTGAAGCAATATACACGCGGGGAAGGCCTCTTCGTCGCGCATATTGTGAAACAGCAAAATAGAAATCATCCTCTTTCACGCCAAAAGATCCAGACATGAAGGTACAATCATTTCCCACCAAGACAATTTCGCGCCCATCTGGATATTCGGGGGTCTTCATGAAGCACTGCCAAGCAACCATGCCAATATCATTGGAGCCCGCAATGCGACTTGCTTCAGCTTTACTTAAGCTTCCATCGTCGGGGCTCAGTATCAACTCTTCGGCACGGAACATATCAACCGGCACCTCACCACAACCAGAGGCAGCGATGTATTGACGCCATTCGAGCACCAATGCTTTTTCGATGAGACCAAGGAAGTCATATATATATGTTGTTCCTATGGCTCGAGCAATGGATCGCTTTTGCTGCAGTGTCCCTGGCATCGGGTAAGGCTCCAGAAAACAAGCCTCTTCGGCGCCATCTGCACCCAGCATGCAAAACTGTGTCGCCTTTCCTGTTTGTGGATCGAGATATTCGCGATATACATCTACCTTAAGCCATTGACCTGACATTGATGTTGCCATGATGCGTACGGGAACCTGCACTGGAGAACCCGGGTTCTCAGCAATGCGGAATCGAATTTCGATTTCGTCCACCTGTTGAGCTAGGAGCTCAGTTGAATTTCGGCTGATGAACTCCAAAACCTTCGATTTCAATGCACCGACGCATGCCTCGAAAGGACCGCTCGTTTGTAAAGGCAGAAAATTGATATAAATTCTCCCAGAGCTGGTCCCCTTAGTTCGTGGATCAAGGCTCGCGAGGTCAAGAGCTTCGACAGCTTTTCCAAGGACACGTTCGATGCCGCCGTCTGCTGCATCGCGGGAGTGGCTGATTCGACGGAGCAGCATGTGCTTTTGAAGCCCTCGCTTCCCGAACCCTTGCTTGGATTCCCCCACATATACATGAAGATCCCTGTTCACTGTTGGCAGTCGCGTCAGGTTGTAGTTCTCGAGCCGGGCAAGTTCCAGCAGGTGTGCTACCGTGGGTCGCTCACCACGGTAGAGGGGATCTTCTTGGTAACCACTCGCGGCCGTGAATGTATAGTAGTGCGGGAGGTTGGGAGGAACATAGCTAATGACATTAACGAACTTCACGCCAAGTTCGGCCATTCGTCCTCGGTATTCGCCCAAAACAGCAGCGCAACGATCTGCGAGTGAACCATCTTCTGCCTGATTACTGAGTGCTATGTGCAGCACATGAATCGGGGTATCCTTGGATTCATCGCCGATGTGACTGGCAAGTCGGTCAAGAATGGCGGCCATCTGCAGTTTGGCGGTCTCAAGAGTTGAAGTGACGACCATGACACCGAAACGGAGAGGAGACTCCTCTGGGTGTGTGTTGAACTGAAACTTGAAATTCATAGAGTCCAAGCCATCGACACGGACAATATCTGTGGAAATGACATTGTGCGCACGGTATACACGTTTAGTGTAAACTTCAAGTGCTGCGTCAGCAACATCGGCATCGGAGTCCACAAAGAGTGAAGGCAACAAATCGACTGCAAGCGTGGGAGATTCTATGAGACTCTTGAGGTCTCCTGCCTCGGCTGTTCCCCATGCGCGGTCCAGTCCAATCCCGCCTGACAGGATACTCTTGAGCTCGGAAAGACGTTTGTCAATGGAAGGCAGGCGCTTTTCGAGCAAAATATTTGAGGCTGTCAGGGCAAGTTCACCGTAGTCCGTCCCCCGAAGATTTGAAAGTTGCTCAATTGAGGCCCGGAACTCATCAGATATGGGCGAATGATCATCAGCCCAGCCGATCGGTCCTCCCATTATTCGTTGTGGCAGAGTCGGCGCCTGTTTCAGCAGGCTGATGACTAGTTGTGTTCTGTGCTTGATACGGGCATGAGCGAGGACAATTTTAAGGAGACCATCGAGATCCCCGCTGTTGACTCGGGTCTGTTCGCGCATTACTGCATCCACTTTCTTGCCGGCAAACAACCGTTCCACTGCCAAGTAACGATCGACAATTCCATTCAAGACGGAACACGCTCGTTTCCAACGTCCACCTTCAACATCGGATAGGGTGGGATCACAGAGACGCTCGAGAAGACTATTCACGGTTTCCTCCACAGGAAGGACATACCCGTCCAGGAGAAGATTTGTGGCAGAGATTGCCGCTTCGAGAGCTTCAGATGCTGAAGGTAGAGCATCAGATCCCTCATCCGAGCTGCATCGAAACTCTCCTCCGAAGGGGGATATCTTCTTCACTTTGTTAGGATCTTTCAGGGAGAGGGTTCCGAGCAAGTCACCAGCCTCTATCACGGCCCCCCCAGATTTGGCGTGAGAAATGATGCCGCTTTCAGATGCGATGAGAGGCATGACCATTTTCATCGCCTCCACCTCAGCATATGGTTTTCCGGCGAGCACCTCACCACCGTCATCCTGTAAGAATCGAATTAATTTGCCTGTGACATCAGTTCGAAGCTCAGAGGGATCAAATTGGTTCGGTAACAGCCATGTCTGCCCATCAAGGACCATGCGAAGTCCAAGCGGCTCTTCCAAACCATCAATTTCGTGTGTTTGACCTCCCCAGATGCCGAGAAGCACTCCATCTGAGCGTTCGCGGATCCGCGCTTGAATCAAATCTTTGCCTCGCAGAGACAGGACGAGCGAGTCGGGACCTCGTCGCTGAATCATGAAACTGTATTTAACGTCCTGATAAGTGATTTCCATCGGGAATTCTGTCAATCTTGCTATGCCCTGCGTTGCAGTTTGTCCTTTCTGCCAGAATTCTTTGAAGGCGGCCTCCTCAGTTTTCACCATCTTGAATGCTCTGTACAGCACGGCGGATGCCACGATTGAGTGAGGGTCCTCCTTCATGGCAATGGATTTTGCTTTGATGATACCATCAAGCCAGCTTGTGTCGATGGAATTTGCCTTGAAATCCTCTGTTTCAAGAAGCTGCACGAGGTATTCCACAGCAGTGCGGATTTCGCCGCGAACCACCATACCTTTCAGAGCAAGAACGAGGGACTTTCGAGCATCTTCACGAGTTCCACCTGTGGCAAATATGTGACCGAACTGCGAGTCTGCATATTCGTGGACGCCCCCATTGGCGCCAACAGAGAAGTAACCCCACACATTTGGAGTTGACTGAAATGTAACGCGCTCAATTCCTGTTGTGAGAGCAAAAAGTGTTTAGCTCGATGTGATAGAGAATGGGCAGCTGAATCAGCTGAATGTTAGGAGGTTGACAAGATTGCAGATAGAAGGCAAACTAGCACACCTCCAGAAGTTGGTTTGAATCCTTCATCCGGATTTTCAGCTGTGATCCGGGCTGCAATCAAATGACGTTCTGGCAGAACATAGTCTTCTTCCATAAAGTCGATAGCAGAGTCATCATCTACGTCGCGTCCGTAAAATTTCCTGATATCAGGAATTCGATTCAGTGGGATCCCCATGGCGACCTGAAGTTGGGTTGCAGGCAAATTGACACCCGTGATCCCTTCAGTGACAGGGTGCTCAACCTGGAGGCGTGGGTTCAGCTCGAGGAAAAAGTATTCTTGAGTATTGGCATTGTACAAGTACTCAACAGTTCCCGCACCAACATATCCAATGTTGCGCGTGAGACGCTGTGCAGCCTTTTCCATCTCACGAAATACGGCTGGGTTGGCGATAGTTGGCGGGCCCTCTTCGAATATTTTCTGAAAGCGTCGCTGCGTGGAGCAGTCACGTCCGTTGAGAGCAACTGCGTTGCCATATTCATCTCCCACGATTTGAACTTCAAGATGTCGTGCTTGAGTGCATAGCTGCATCATGAACATTGGCGATCCTGGAACTTCTGCTTTGACCATCTCAAAATTCACACGCAACTCTTCATCATTTGAACTCATGCGAATGCCCTTCCCACCACCACCCTCGGAAGCCTTGAGCATAACTGGGTAACCAATTCTGTTAGCAGACTCCAGACATTCATCAATCGTTGTGACCATTGCCTTGTTAAAAATATCCTCAGGTATTGTACCTTCTTCGGTGAGATCGGCCTCGAGGCTATCTCCAGACCAAGGGATTGAGGGCACCTTGGCAGTTTGCGCGAGAATGTTTGCAGCAATTTTGTCACCAAGGACTGACATCACAGGCGCGGTGGGCCCGATGAATTGAATACCGCGTTCCTTCAATGCTGTAGGCAGCTTAGGATTCTCGGAAGCGTGTCCCCAGCCGGGCCAGACTGCGTCGATCCCTTCACGCTCAGCTATGTCGACGATCAGATTAACGTTTGCATAATTGTTCTTGTTGGAGCCACCTGGAACCTCAACAAAGTCGTCTGCATATCGTATGAACTCTGCATTCGCCTTTAAGTCCTCCGGAGTTGCCATGACAAGAAATTCGATTGCATTTTCGTCGCCGATTTCATTGTATGCCCATCGTCGCATGGAAATGATTGCTTTCGTAGCGGCCATGCCGTTATTTGCTATGAGAACTTTTCGAATTACCCGCTTACCTCCGTGAGCAGCAACGTAGCGGGCCAGGGATTCAATGGAAGTGGCATCCGCGCTTGTATCTGCAGGAGCGGATATCGCTGCATCGGCACGAGTCGTGAAACGAAAAACATTGTTACTCCCATGGCGCGCTGCGGGGATGGGCGTGCTTATTGAGGGGCGAACAGGAAAAGAATCGAACCCTGCACTATCTGTGAATTGTAGGGGAGATATTGAGGGGTGTGATGGATGTCATCCGCTATACATTTTCCTTTTTCCAAAAAAGCTTTTTTGCACGCTTGCAAAGATCTTCTTTGGGTAATGTGCAGAAAGCTGGGGTTTTGAGGGAAAGCGAAAGGCCCTATGCACGGTTCTGGGTCTCGGCAGGCGAAGTACGGAAAATGAGATGAACATATCGTGGCATCTCACCTGTCACACGGAATATTAGATTTCGACTCTTTCTAGCGGAGGTTAACTTTCGTGGGGCAAACGCGCTCCACGACGCAGCAGCGCTTAGCGCTTGCATCTGTCCTCGACCTGATCCGCAAGCTGCAGGGCCAACCACGATGTCGGCAGAAAGTAAGGAGGGTCAGTACAAAGGCATCACCAAGAATCCTAATGGCTATTGGCGCAGGCACGATGCCACGATCGTCTTCGCCCTTCGTTCGCGCTGCATATCATTCGGTATTGTCGGGAAAACTCTAAGCTGCCGTGCGCAGGAGTTGGGAATCCTCGGAAAACTTACCTCGGAAGACTTTACAAACCGTTGGGCGATCAAATCGCGTTTGAAGCAACACGATGGCTGGTTGCGATGGATTCGGGTCGTTTACAACCTCCTATGCTCGCAGGACAAGTGCCGGACCCCGCTATCCAAAGTGATGGCCCAGAAGATAGTGGTCGGCAAAAAACTATCCTCCTTTATCCTTTCGTGATGACGAGGACGAATAAAACGAGAGTTTCCCATCAAAAGCAATCCAGTTTTGTGTTTGTAAAACCATTATTTTAAAATACTACGTAGACTACTGTCCTTTTTATAGTCTTTATTATTACGAAACGTAAAACCTTCGTATTAATATGAGTATAATATGTACGAAGGTATTTATATACGAAGGTATTCTACTGGTATTCTGGATTTCAACCAGGTTGAATACACCCTAAGCGATAACTTATAAGGTATCGCTCAAGGTTAACGACGATAAGTCTGAGTTTAACGTTGGAACGTGAATTTTATGACTATGTTACCACACGACGATTAAATCAATGGTACCTTTAGCTCCAAAGGTAAAGGCGATAACTTACATGCATTTCAAGTACATTTCATATCATGTACGAAGGTACGAAGGTACATATAAATAATAAGTTATCTTCGTTAGGGTGTGCCAACCTGGTTGAAATCCAGAATACCTTCGTTCGAACGAAGGTAGTCTACAACGAATGAAGGTAGTCTATATATCATACGAAGGTAACACATAAATAGTCTACCTTCGTACATACGAAGGTACGATCGAAGGTACGAATAATGAAGGTACCTTTTACACTCCTTTTACTTTATTTGATGCGAAGGTAGATTCGAAGCTTTTGCAGACCACGAAGCATCTTAAAAGTCTACGATCCAAGTCCATAACCCTGAAAATAAAGTTATCTTCGTACCTTCGTTCGTACCTTCTTTCGTACAAATAAAGGTATTATACCTTCGTAACTTTTACCTTCGTACGAGTTATCAGCAAAATGGTTCCAAACGGTGTTCCAAACGTCGATTCACAAGTGTGCCACACAAGGAAGGGTAAACGATCCTCCAAACAAAGACAAACCAAAACATGGGCTCTTTTTTCAAAACAATGGACGAACAAAAACTGAGACTCGAAAGTTGGCTAAAATCCCAGCCTCCCGTGGTGAGGCACAATTTTTAAATACTACGGAGGACCGTCACTCCGACCTGTCCGGGAACTCCCCTGTCGTTGATCATTTACTTTCTATCAGGTCGAAGTCGGTATAACAACAGCAACCGGCGCCCTCCAAGGTCCGTCGCTTCCCCTTTCAATCACTTTTGCGGACACTTCATCCCGCCATTCCGATGATGACTGTCATGTTTCATTCATTCATCCTTCTTGCAACGCTTGTGTGTAGGTGGCGTTCTGGGCTACACGTTGGGCCTGGTGAACCAAAATCTTGAGAAGCAAGCGGCAACCATGCCGAATAAGCCACCAACGATGACAACTGGATCTTTTTCCGGTCCACCAAAAACGTTGGCGCTTAATCTCGCCGTGTTCACCGCCGTTCAGGCCGGTTTGACACTGGCTGTAAAGCGCTACAGAGGGGTTGATGATGTACAGACGAATATGATAGGAATGTTCGGTGCTGGCGCATCTTTGTCTTTAACAACAAACATCTTTGGCAATCAGCCGGCGTCATCCGGTCAAGTCAAGCCGACGACGCCCTCTGCATATGTCATCGATGCAGTGCGTACCGGAGCTCTATTTGCTGCTCTTAATGGTGCGTTCATGAAGCTTGGACAGAGGTTTGGTGGGAAAAACTCCTCCCAAGATGTTTATTACTACCATACTTTTGGTATGCTTGCTTCCCTTGGTCTCGAGAAATATGAAAAAAATTTCAGGAGAGGGCAGTTGATGGACGACTGCCTAAGCTTGCTGTCCGATAGTGCGCTGCGGGAGATCAAAATACCACCTGGGCCACGCTTGAAAATTCTGAACTACGTCGCTGCCAGCAAGGCGAGTGTGACGGCTCATCAGGGGATAGGTGACTTTGGTGTTCATGAGACGATCTCACGGGCGTGACCATGATGTGCTACTGACAAGAAAGAAAACGAACAACGACCTGATAACACGTCGCTCAATTGTATGCGGGCCGCTTGAAGTTACAACTCACTTAACACAAATTATTTTATAAACGAAAACATCATTTCTTTGCTACGCAATATATTCCAGAGCTTACATGAGTGAGCTGCAACGAATTAGTCAAGAACATCTACCATGATAGTCGCTTACCGTCCGCCGTCAATTGTCCGCTGCGTGATTTTCGCTGCTTTCGTCCACATTTGCAGCACATTTTTGGGTGACTCGGGTTTTGCTCAAGACGCTCCTGATCTCTCGTCGTGCCGTAGTTTCGTTGCCAAGCGCAGCTGTTGTTAATGTCTTCCGGCTGTCCTCCCATTTCCTCAGTGACGAACGAATGATCTCAAAAAAGCAGAAAAATATTGCGGAGTTTATCCCGTTGGAAAAGGCCCGTGGTCCTACCCCTGTGAAAAACGTCCTCACCCGGCCAAAACCGGGAGCAGAGTCGTGCCAAACACTAGATATTGCTCCAGTAAATGATGGTTGCTGTGACGCGTTACACATCATTCTCGTCTTGACAACATCCAAAGGGGTCGTCGCACCGGCGGCAACAGCACCCGCGATGAGACCCATAGAGATGTCAGCGACTGCAGCAGCCTCCTCTTGAGGCCTCCCGGTCAGCCGGCGATGCATCGTGCGCATTGTCTCATATGCAGCGAACTTAACTGCCATGTCTGGAACGTCTTCAAGAAGTGTTGGCAAATATCCTGTGAAAAGTCCTCGAGGTCCAGCTGCAGATGTAATTTGGCGTGCAGCCACGACGACATTAGGATACACGTTTGCTTGAACTGAGCGTATACAAACTGCGGCAGGAACTTTTACTATAGAGGACCCAAGCGCACCTATGCCGCCCGCAAGGAATGCAATCGTCGATACAGAACAATCTGAATGGGCCTCGAGGATTTTTTTTGCAGCGCCATAAAATGCGAAATAGGTCCCGATAGCAATTCCTGCACCACCAGCTGCGCCAAGTACTCCTTTGTAAAGGCTACCAACCTCAGCCCCGAGTTTGCCCAACAGAGCTCCCGTTGCCACGGCTACTGAACGAGGCGACGATCGCACAGTGTTCGTAGCTTGGCCAATGCCGATGCCATACTTCCCCGTGCTCACTGTTGTGGTGGGTATCGATGAGTTACTTCCGCTCAGCAGTTTCTTGTCTTTCAAGGTTGCTTGCATTCGGACTTTTATGGTGTCAAGTGGATGTATAGTGCTCTGTGAGGCAGCACGTGCAGCAGCACCTGCTAGAACATCCGTCATTGGTAAAAAACTTGATATGCTGCCGAAGACGCCCGTCTTAGACGGCGCGGATGTTAAAGTAGCCTTCACGTGAATTTGCAGGTCAAGTTCTGATTCACCTCTTCGCCGAGGTCGAGCAAACCTGCTGTGGCGCACCGGCAATTGCAAACCGAGCTGTTCAAGAGAGCCAGACATTGATGCAAAGGTATTGTCTCCTTATCAATCTTAACGAGGTCACGGCTCGATGCGCGCGAGCGTACTTGCGGTCAAGGTATAGGTGGGACGCAACAGACACCTTAGAATAGGAAGTGTTCTATTCCCTCGTCAGACCTTTCGCTGGACAGTTGTGCGCAACTCTGCAAGACAGTGAGTTAGCCACGAGTGGATGGAATGGATGATGGAAGAAATGGCGGTCTTTGCTACAAACAAAACAAATGCAAAAGACTCACACAGACTGTATAGCTCTGAGCGGATGAAGGGTCAAAGTGCAGAAGAGAGAGATATAGTGGAACGCTGGACAAGGAAGCGAAGAAACTCTGCTGCCAGGCTGTTTCTTCCTGTGACAGGGACATAGGTTTCAAGAGTCGATAATGCAAACTTAAAACTCATTGAAATGCGATGGTGGAAGCACTCGCCTTCAAGGCCAGATTCAGACAGCGAAAATCTACAGAGGGCGCAGGTACTTGTACCGTCTGACCGGTGGTAGAACTTAAGTTGACCTGGCAAGAGCAAAGGTCAGGGCGAGCATTGATTGTTGCCGCGAGGAGGCATACCGTCTCCCTGATGTAGTATGCCTGTGCCGCGCCGGACCAGCCAACGGAACACTGAAACACGCAAACTGACCAGAGAAGTACCTGACAAACCAGTCACGCAGCGGAAAGTCAACGGAGCAGCTGGACGGCTTTTTATGTTTGGGAATCGGGAAAGAAAACAACAACTTTCGTCACGAGTAAACGTCTTTAAGGATCACAGTCGCCAAAATGGCAGATGCCGATACCTCGCAGATGGAAACAGATGGTAACCCCAGCTTGACAGTTGATAACATATTTCAACGCTCTCCGAAGTCGGGTTTGTCGGAAAGAAATACCAAGCGGGTAACACTTACCTCTAGGGTGCAGATAAACAGAAGGCTATAGAAGATGCGCACTGGGCTGCCGAGGACGCGGCTAACTCTACCCGACCTCGTGTACTGAATCACCTTTCCCATGTGCACGTCATTGCACAGCGCGGGTGTGGAAATCGGAGAAAACAAATGTGGTCGATTGGTGAGCGATATACGGCCGTTCGCGTTGAAAATTCCATCTTTAGAACAGCAGGCCCGGGCGCGCGAATTTTTTAGGGGTCAGCACTGTTCACGTGTTGCCGCGAATGAAGATATACGACAACACTATGATATGTGTGATGCAGACATTTTACTGATATTTTACCTTCATTCGTAACTCATACGTATAGATCACTTTATATATCCATACCTCGTATCACTCTCGTATCCAGACATGCGCATCCATCATACATTCACAATTTTAGTAGTTAACCTTCGTAAATCATATATCTTGTTGACTTAAATTTGCACATACAGCTAATAATAAAATAAATCTCCAGAGGACGAGTCGTTCGTGAGTGTGAGTGAGGGGAGAGGAAAATTTCGTTCGTCCTCTGGGTGGTCGGCATAGCCGGGAGGCACGCGTACGTGCGCGATTTCGTCGTATGCGTATATAGTCAAATATCGAGTTCGTATTACTGGTAAGGCTCGAATCACGTAAACTACCTCGGAAGCACCAACTATATTAGACGCTGACTCAAAGTTCTCGAGCTAAAAATCAAAAAATGTCATCAACTATATAGCGCTAAATCCTCGTTCTTAGTGTCAAAAATGTGGACAACTATATGTAGCGCTAAACCATCATTTTTGATTTAATGATGTTAAAAATGTCAACAATCCATAGAACGATAGACCAACGTTCTTGATTTAATGATGTCAAAAA
>MDSW01185421.1_pt1 | contig 16752 bp, 16 predicted proteins | sample 811171 | NCBI WGS metagenome assembly MDSW01 (sample SAMN05326641, study PRJNA326480) | marine metagenome | isolation source: seawater | place: Atlantic Ocean: North West | collected 2012
GTAGTTGGAAAAGAAGAAATGAGAAGAAGTCGTGATATGCATTGGATGAGGATTGATCGATATTATTCATCTGATATGACCAAAGAAATAGCAAAAGATAAAGATATTTCTGCAATAGAGATGTATAAGGATATGGAGGAGCCTTCTGAAAACCCTGAAGTTGTTTTTCAGCCAGTAATGTGTCAGCATTGTAATAACGCTCCATGTGAAAATGTATGTCCTGTAGCAGCTACCACTCATAGCAATGAAGGATTAAATCAAATGACATATAATAGGTGTGTAGGAACACGATATTGTGCAAATAACTGCCCATATAAAGTAAGACGTTTTAATTGGTTTCAGTATTCAGAAAATGAAAAGTTTGATTTTAACATGAATGACGATTATGGTAAAATGGTGTTGAACCCAGATGTTGTGGTAAGATCAAGAGGTGTGATTGAGAAGTGTAGTATGTGTATACAAAAAATACAAGAACTTAAATTGACCGCTAAGAATGAAGGGAGGCCCATTTTAGATGAAGAGGCGCAGACTGTTTGTGCATCTTCTTGTTCAACTAACGCAATAGTATTTGGAGATTCAAATAATCCAGATAGTGAAGTCTCTAAACTTAAAAAAGATGAGAGAGCATATGATCTTTTAGATCATTTAAATGTTAACCCATCTGTTTTTTATCAAACTAAAGTAAGAAATAAATCATAATGCAAAAAGAATCCAAAATAAGAGATCCATTAATTCTTGGCGATAAAACATACCATGATATAACAAGGGATATTGCTAGGCCTGTTGAAGGAAAAGCAAATAAATATTGGTGGATTTTATTTTCTTTGTCTGCCGCCTTAATGCTGTGGGGATTTGCTTGTATGGCCTACACGATCGGTACAGGAATTGGGGCTTGGGGTCTAAATAAAACTATTGACTGGGCTTGGGATATCACAAATTTTGTTTGGTGGATTGGTATTGGACATGCCGGGACATTAATTTCTGCAGTATTGTTATTATTTAGACAAAAGTGGAGAATGGCAATTAATCGATCTGCAGAAGCAATGACTATTTTTGGTGTTGCTCAAGCTGGATTATTTCCTCTTATACATATGGGAAGACCTTGGTTAGCTTATTGGGTATTTCCAATACCAAATCAGTTTGGTTCCCTTTGGGTTAATTTTAATTCACCACTACTTTGGGATGTTTTTGCAATTTCTACTTATTTGACAGTTTCTGTGGTGTTTTGGTATATTGGATTGATTCCTGATTTTGCTATGATTCGAGATAGACTTAATGAAAAGATATCTCCTATGAGAAAAAAGCTTTATACATTAATGGCTTTTGGATGGAGTGGGCGAGCTAAACATTGGCAAAGGTTTGAGGAAGTTTCTTTAGTTTTAGCTGGGCTTGCAACACCATTGGTGTTTTCAGTGCATTCGATTGTAAGTATGGATTTTGCTACATCAGTTATACCAGGTTGGCATACGACTATTTTCCCTCCTTATTTTGTTTTAGGAGCACTTTTCTCCGGTTTTGCTATGGTGGAAACATTATTAATTATAATGAGAAAAGTAGTTAATATGGAGGCTTATATTACAATTAAGCATATTGAATATATGAATGTTATTATTCTTTTTACAGGATCATTAGTTGGTGTAGCTTATATTACAGAGCTTTTTATGGCCTGGTATTCAGGTGTTGAATTTGAACAATATGCCTTTTTAAATAGAGCAACAGGTCCATATTGGTGGGCATATGCTAGTATGATGACTTGTAATGTAGTTATTCCTCAACTTTACTGGATATACAAGATACGAACATCATTTGTAGCAACATTCATTCTATCTATATTTGTTAATATTGGGATGTGGTTTGAGCGTTTTGTGATTATTGTTACTTCATTACATCGTGATTTCCTGCCTTCAGCATGGACTATGTTCTCGCCTACATTTGTTGATATTGGAATTTTTCTAGGGACAATCGGATTTTTCTTTGTATTGTTTTTATTATATTCTCGAGCTTTTCCAGTTGTTGCTCAGGCCGAGTTAAAAAGTATTTTAAAATCATCAGGATCTGAATATAAAAAGTAAAAATGAAAAATAAAATTATACATGCTATCTTCGATGATGAACAAGACGTTTTAAGTGTTGTCAAAGATTTAAGAGATAATAATTTTGAGGTTAATGAGGTCTATAGTCCATTTCCTATACATGGTTTAGATCCTGTTCTTGGATTAAAAGAAACTAGGATGGCAATAACCGCCTTTATTTATGGTTGCATTGGATTAACATTTGGAGCGTTATTAATTTACTATATTATGATTTCTGGAGTTGGGAAAAGCTGGCCAATGAATATAGGAGGAAAACCAAATTTTACTTTTTATCATAATCTACCATCTTTTGTTCCGATTATGTTTGAATGTACAGTTCTTTTTGCAGGCCATTTAATGTCAATTACTTATTTGTTTAGAAATAAATTGTATCCAGGAGCAACTACTACAAGTCCAGATCCTCGAACAACAGATGATAAATTTTTAGTTGAAGTACTGTATACTGATAAGAAAGAGGATATAATTACTTTACTTAAGAAATCGAATGTTACTGAAATAAATGAGAAAGATGAAGTATAAACTTATTATAATTTGTAGCCTTTATATTCTATTTAGTTCTTGTGGAAATGATGGGAGAGGGTATGAATATATGCCTAATATGTATCGCTCTCCTTCATTAGAAACATATGGTAAAAATCATATTTTTGAAGATAGTCTTAATGCTAGAAAACCAGTTAAGGGGACGATTGCAAGAGGGTATTTAAAAACATTTAATTATGATGAGACATTAGAAGGTTATTTGCTAGCAGGTAGAGAAGCTAAAAACCCATTAGAAAAAAACGAAAAAAATACGAAGGATGGGGAAGCTCTTTATATAATGTTTTGCCAACATTGTCATGGCCCAAATGGTGCTGGGGGAGGATCAATAACTCATCCTATTTATTCTGCTATTCCACATTATAATGATAATAAGCAAATTAGACGAACAGGAGGCCCTATGAGTGATTTAAAAGCTGGACATTTATATCATGCAATAACTTATGGATTAAATGCAATGGGACCACACGCTTCGCAACTAACTGAAACAGAAAGATGGAAGATTGTATTATATGTCCAAGAACTTCAGCAATATAATAATGAATAAAACAGATAATATGTATACTCCAAATAGAAACTTAAGCATTGCTTCATTAGTGATGATATTAATAGGAATTTTATCAGGAATTATAGCATTTACTACAGACACTCATGCTGCATGGACAAATCTTTTGTTTAACAATTATTTCTTTTTAGGGATCTCTTTATTTGCAGTGTTCTTTGTGGCATTACAATATGTGGCAGAAGCAGGATGGTCAATTGTTCTTAAAAGAGTGCCAGAAGCAATTATGACATTTTTACCTTACACCTCACTTATAATGTTATTTATAGTTGTAACAGCAGTATTACATTTTGGAGGCAACCATATTTATCATTGGCTGGAACCAGGTATTATGACAGAAGGATCTGAAAATTATGATTACATTATTGCTGGAAAAGAACCTTATCTAAATGCAACTTTTTTCCTTATTAGATCATTTTTATATGTAATTATTTGGATTTATTGCGCTAGAAGATTAAGGCAAATTTCTTTACAGGGAGATCTTGAAGGAGATATCGGAGAGAGATCTTATTGGAAAGGTTTAAGAGTATCTGGTTGGTTTATTGTTTTCTTTGCAATTACATCATCAACCGCTGCATGGGATTGGATTATGTCTATAGATACTCATTGGTTTAGCACTTTGTTTGGTTGGTATATATTTAGTGAATGGGCAACAATAGGTTTTGCTGCTATTTTATTATTGTCTTTGTTATTAAATAAACAAGGTTATTTAAAACATTTAAATGATAGTCATGTACATGATTTAGGAAAATTTCTTTTTGCTTTTTCTATTGTATGGACATATATGTGGTTTTCGCAGTTTATGTTAATATGGTATGCTAATATTCCAGAGGAAGTTATATATCATATGGAAAGAATAGAGTTAGATAACTACCGATTTCTTTTTTGGTTTAGTTTAGGCATTAATTTTATTGTTCCTGCTCTTTTTCTAATGAGTAGGGGTGCAAAACGAAATAAGAATCGTTTGATTTTTGTTTGTATTGTAGTTTTAATTGGTCATTGGATTAATTCCTATTTATTGTTTGCTCCAGGCACATTACACGATCATGGTCATTTAGGGATTCTTGAGATAGGTTTGGGAGTAGGTTTCCTTGGTCTATTTATAAAAGTGGTATTAACTAGTCTTAGTAAAAGAGCTCTTGAGATAAAACATCATCCATTTCTAGAAGAAAGTAAGAACCTACATACATAAATTATATTGTTAATATATTTTAAAGGGTTAGATTAATTTGACCCTTTTTTTATTCTTATTTTTGTTCATAGCATGAATGAAGACTATGATATAGATGAGGAAGGCTTTGATGAAGAATTAGAGCTAGAACAAGTTTTAAGACCTAAATTATTTGTTGACTTTGAAGGTCAAGATAAAATAGTTGATAATCTGAAAGTTTTTATAGAAGCTGCAAGAAAAAGAGAAGATGCTTTAGATCATGTGCTCTTGCATGGGCCTCCAGGTCTTGGGAAAACCACTTTAGCTAATATTATCGCACATGAACTTGGTGTTAATATAAAAACTACTTCTGGCCCTGTGCTTGATAAACCTGGCGATTTAGCAGGGATACTTACTAGTCTTGAGGAAAGAGATGTTTTATTTGTAGATGAAATTCATAGACTAAATCCGATTGTTGAGGAGTATTTATATTCTGCTATGGAGGATTATCAAATTGATATTATGATTGAATCAGGTCCAAATGCAAGATCTGTACAAATCAAAATAAATCCGTTTACTTTAATTGGGGCTACCACCCGTTCTGGTTTACTTACTTCTCCATTAAGAGCACGTTTTGGTATTAACTCTAGATTAGAATATTATCAGTTAGATTTATTATCAAAAATTGTAAATAGATCTTCTTCTATTTTAGATATTGGTATTGCAAAAGATGCTGCATCAGAAATAGCAAGGAGAAGTAGGGGTACACCTAGAATTGCGAATGCATTACTTAGACGAGTAAGAGATTTTGCACAGATTAAGGGCGATGGAAATATTGATATGAAAATTACTCAATACTCATTAGAAGCCTTAAATGTTGATGAACATGGGCTTGATGAAATGGATAATAGAATTTTATCTGCTATTATTGATAAATTTAAAGGAGGCCCTGTTGGCCTGACAACTATCGCAACTGCTGTTGGGGAGCAAGCAGGAACTATTGAAGAAGTATATGAACCTTTCTTAATAATGGAAGGCTATCTGATGCGAACACCAAGAGGAAGACAAGCTACAGAGCTTGCATTTAAGCACCTAGGAAAAGTAAAACCCGCTGATCAAGGTAACTTATTTTAAGAGATTTGATCAAAAACTTCTAGTATAGTATTCTTGTATTGTGAAAATGTAGTAAGTGTCCATATTTTTAAAGTTAAAATCTCTTTTTTAGTTAACCAACTTATGCTTTTTGAAAGTTCTTTTCTAAAAAGATTTTTATCAAAACTAACTTTACGGAGGATTTTCTTACTAAATTCTAACATAATTTTTAATTGGTACAATTATAATAACACAAAATGTAGAAATTTATTGTTATTCGCTCCAACTATATGAATTGTGTTTGAAGTTAGCAAGCGTTAATACTCTATCAATTACTGTAGAAACCAATTCCTCAAAAGTGCTTGGTTTGCTATAAAATGAAGGTGTTGCAGGACAGATAATTCCACCAGCTTCTGTTATTATTTTCATATTATTAATATGTATTAAACTCAGAGGAGTTTCTCTTGCTACGATAATCAGTTTTCTTCTTTCTTTTAAAATTACATCAGCTGCTCTTGTAGTTAGATCATTGCTAATTCCTGAAGCAATACGCCCCATAGTGCCCATTGAACATGGGCAAATAATCATAGTCCCATAATTAGCTGATCCACTTGCAAAAGGAGCCATAAAATCCATTTTTTCATAAAATTTGAAAGGTAAATTTTCGTAATCAGTATTTCCAAGTTCTTCCTCCCAAACAAACTTTGCATTATCAGACATTAGCACTCCAACTTGTTCTATTTGATTATTTAGTAGTAATAATTTGTCAAATAAAACTTTGGCATATATTGCTCCACTAGCTCCTGTTACAGCGACAATTATTTTTTGTTTATTATTCATTAAAAGTTGTAATGTAAAGTGAAACTTAAAACTGAATTGTATTTTCCTTTGCTTAAGGAGTTATATTGTTTGTCGTAATCTTCAGCTCCTATTGGTAATATCGAATTTGAGAGCCTTGTATTTAAACTGAGATTTTTAGAGTATTTATAATCCATACCAATTAACACTCCAATATCATAATTTACAAATGGATTTGTCGCATTGGACATTTCACCACTGATATCATTATAATAACCATCTATTAGGTAACCACTTAATATTCCTGTTTCTATATTAAGTTTATTACTTTGATGATATTGTAATACCAATGGGATTTCAACGTAAGAAAGGGAAATATCTTGTTTTAAATAATTTGGATGTGTATAATCATTCAATTTAGGGTTATTGCTTCCTTTTTGAGTATAGGTCATTTCCATTTTAAAACTTAAATATTCAGATATATTTTTATTTGCAAAAATACCAATTAATAAGCCAGCTTTATTAAAACCTCCTAAATCATCTCCTCCAACTTGTGAGGTGTTGATTCCTAAAATAATTCCACCACCAAAATTTTGCGCTTGGTTATTTAAAGCTATAAATCCAAAAAAAAATAATATTATAATCTTCTTTAACATACTATCTCAAACTAACTCCTAAACCAAGTGTTGCAGTTGGGTATTGTGCGAAAGTATAATCAGCTTGAATAGTTACAAGTGTAAGATTAAATCGTATACCAATATTTGTTCTTAGAGTATTATTGCTTTTAAAATCTAGCTCCACTTTTTCCGTGAATGTAAGATCATTTAAATTAAAGTTAGCATCAGCTAAAAAGGTTGTTTTTGCAGAATTATATCCTATGCCAGCATAACCAGTAACCATTAACATTTTTTTTGAAGCTACTAGATTTACAGTAGTTGCTCTCGTATTTAGGGCCACTTTTTGCCCAACTATTTTAAGCTCGGTATTTAGAGATGTGTATCCTCCTTGTAAAGAAAGGCTCATTGGGATTGCATCTCCAATTGCAGGTATCCATTGTAATAAATCATGCTTTAATCCAATACCAAAAAGATCTACATTTATATTATTACTGATATTCATTGTTGGCATATACCTTAGATCAACCGCTGTTTTTTTAACTAATCCAATTCCAGCTTGAATCATTGGTAATGGTAGGGCAGGAGTATTAAATCCTCCGGGCATATCAAAAGTTGGTGTTATTAAAGAATCATCTCCATTAATAGGAGGAGAAAATGATGAGTTATATGTCATTTCAGTATTTTTACTAGATCCAAATATAGTGGATGCTTCAGTTTCATTAGACGTAAAAATATTACCCCCTGCATTTTGGATATTAAAAGTTTCTGCTGTATTTGGGATGATAACAGTATTTAGAGTAAATATTATATCAAAACCACCTAATTTATGTGGTTTTGCTGTATTGTACCATCCATTATTTAATCCTGCACCAAAACTTTCTGCCATTGGCGTGAAATAAGCTTCGATAAGTTTTTCAGCTTGTGGAATATCATCTTTTATTATTCCTATTGCAGGCTGGCCATTAGATGTAAATCCAATACTTCCAGCTAATAATGCAAATAGTATTCTTTTCATAATCGATTAATTCTAATTATTTAAAGATACTTCTTCAACTTGTACAATTTCTTTTGTATTTGTATTGTAGATATATGCAATAACATGCATATTAGATGGATTCCATCCTCCAGCATTTCCATTTCCAGAAGCAGCATTATTGGAATAATTGATGTTATATTGCTCTAATTGATATAGGCTAATCTCAAAATTATTTTCTATAATTAATCCATTTTCAAAATTTGATTCGTTAGATAATATTCCATCATAGATTACAGTTCTTAACACATGATTATGTTCATAATTAGGAACAGATAATAATGGATCGTCACTATCTTCTTGCCAATTGATAATATTGCTTTCTGTTAAGCATACTACAAGATAAAAGTTATTAGTTACAGTTTTTTCTAATGTTGATGAAATTAAAATTGTATTTGTGTCTGCATCTATTGAGATTATAAAATCAATGTCTTTTTGTAACTCATTGGCAACAATAGCGGCCCATTCGGATTCTCCTAGCCTATGCGAATTTTCTTGATAGCCAACACGATTAACCATTCCTGCTGGCAATCCATTATTAGAGATTTCATAAATAGCATCCCAATTATTTCCCCATTCTGTTCTAAAGTCATATTGATACCCCTCTTGACTTGGGTGGTTTGGTTTTGCAAATGCACTGACATGAATTGCCATTCCGATTATTTGATCTCCATAAACATTATGTATTTCTTCTAATTCTCTTGCTGCCCCAGGGCAGTTAGGACAGCGATGTCCTGTAAAATCTTCTATAAGAACTTTTTTATCTGGGTTCACATATGATTCTGAATCTGTAATATATGGTCCATCAACTATATCGCAAGATGTGATGAGCAATATTGAACTAAGTATGGCTAAATATTTTTTCATTGTTCTAAAAATTTGACGAGATACTTAAATTAAATCCGCTTGATGATGGGACGAGCTTACAAACTCCTCCTACACAAAAGATTCCTTCTCTTTTCTTTCCGTAACCAATTTCAAAACGGTTTGCTCCTTTTATAAAACCAGCACTTAAGTTTATATAATGCAGTTGTTTTTGGATATCTTCATTCCCCCAATTATATAAATCTTGTACAGTAAAAAACCAATTAGGAGATATTGTATATTCTAAAAGGCCCATACTCCAATCGCCTTCTGCTAGCTCCTCTGCATGCTCTAATTGTTTTGATTTTAATGTTTGCAGTTCAATCCTTACAGTATGCCCTCTTTTAACTTTGTAATTTACATCAGCAACTAATATTGTTGAATTAATGACTCCATTATAACCTTTTATATGTCCTTCTAAAAAATCTTTATTGTATATCTGATTTGCAATTACAAAGGTTGATTTTACTTTCTTACTTATCTTTTTATTTACTTCGATGTTAAAATCTTCAAAATAAAGTTCCTCACTAAAGTTAATTAAATCTGGAGTATGTTGAATATTATCGTTTAAGAAAGAGTTACCCCCAGACAATCCATTAATTCTGGAGAAATTAACAGCTATTTTTGTTCCATATTTACCTCCTAAAAGAGTCCCTCTTTTTATTTTATAGAATATGTCAAATTGTATCCCAATTTCTCCATCAGTTTGTGTGGCACAAGGGTAAAGTGCTAAAAGGGAATATGTATGTAGCTTAGTTAATGTTGGAATGTAATTAATCAAATATGCTTTTCCATTTTTATCTCTATCAGATTTAAAAGTCATATTATCTATTCGATGGATCTCTGCTGATACTCCAAAGCCTTTTTTTGAAAAAGTAATATTTTGTGTAAAAGCATTTCCACTTGCGTAATTCATTTTACTAGCAGATAGAACATTGTCAGGGTCGTTAATTTTATAGGCATACTCTCCATAATAATTCCACCCACCATACATTAAATTTAATCTACCAGCATACGCACCAACATTCTGAGGTATCTTAAAGATAAGATTACTTCTTTCTTGATATCTGCTTATAAAACTACCACCTAACATTGTTTTTATTTTGCTTTTAAAATGCATCAGTTCATTTAGATTAATTTCACTATCAAAGCCTCTAAAGATTCCATCAGAATACGTAAAGTGAGTTCTGCTTTTTCCAATAAATGTTTTGATTAAGATCCCTTTTTTTGGACTGTATTTTAATCTAAAGCCATCCATAGCATTGTCGATTCCAAGCCCTTTCTCCTCATAGCTTCTAAAGATTAATCCACTCCCAAGTTGTTCGTAATAATTACCTGCAGTTAATTCTAGTCCATCAATTGTGTAAGTAGCATATCTATACATTATTCCATTTCCTTTGAATTCGGGGTCGTAATCAGCTAAAGCATTCAAGTAGCTTTCATAACGTAAACCAGTTGCAAAATTTCCTTTGGTGTAATTAAGATTTAAATAGGAATTACTAAGCACTATTTCACTAGCTGCTTCTGCTCCAATAAGTTCGTCTTCTTGATAAGATTGTAAGGTTGAATTAAAATCACCATGAATTTCGCCAAGATTTATCTCTTGAGAAAATCCTAACAAGGGGAATCCAAAAAAAATCAATAGAAATGCACTTCTATTCATAAATTAGTTTTCTAATTCTTTAATTTTTTCTAAAAGCTCATACTCGTCCCCATCAACATAACCTTTATGATCCCAAACAATTTCATTTTTTTTGTTAAGTAAAAAAGTGTGCGGAATAGTTTGTACTCCCATCGCTCTTTTTAGTTCACTATTAGGATCTAAATAAATTTCATATTCCCATTCAGAAGCATTTACATAAGGGGCTACTCTCATCATTGATCTTGTGTCATCAATAGAGATTGCTACTATCTTTACTCCTGTTTCTTCTTGCCAATCTTCATATACTTCTGCGATATTATTAAGTTCTTTTTTGCATGGTTTACACCATGTAGCCCAAAAAGAGATTACAATTGGATTACCATCATTCTCTAGATTGGTGATATTAAAGTTGTTTCCATCTAAAGTTTTTACTTGTTTATTTGGTAATGCTCTGTTTTGACCAAAACTAATTGTTGTAAAAAGAGCAATAGCTAAAAAGCTAAACAATATTTTTTTTGTCATGTTATAATTATTTTTTATTGCTACAAATATAACTTAAATATTCAACTGAAATAGATGTTTTGAAGTTTGATTATTGCAAATAAAAAACCCTGACTGTTCAGGCCAGGGTTTTTAAAATATAAACATAAAATTATTTAGTAATTGTCACTTTTTTATGATGAATTCCTTTTTCAGTATTAATTTTTAGCATGTAAATACCATTATTTAATGAAGAAACATTAATATTTTCAGTATATTCTGAGGATAAAACTAACTTACCCAAAATATTAAATATATCAACTGCGGTATACGCTCCTTCAATAGTTAATATATCTTTTGCTGGATTAGGGTAGATTAACAATTTTGAAGCGAATTCATTTACTGAAGTTGTATTACATACGGCAACACAAGCAGATAGTGAAGAATAAATCCCATTGCCAGTACCCGGATCTATACATGTAGCTCCAACACAATCCCATGATGGTGTTACCCCACAAGTAGCTTGACAATTAGCTAGTGAAGTATAAGTTCCATTTCCTGTCCCTGGATCTATACAATTTCCATTAGTGCAATCCCATGAGCTTGAAACATTACTAGTTAGAGCTGTTTTTTTTGCATTTAAAATTTCACCTGTAGTAGCATTAATAATCATTACAACAGCATGGGCTTTAGTCCAGTTAAATCCTACGTCACTATATGCTGCTAATGAATTTATATTAACATCTGCAAATGTATAACTATATGTTCCAATATTGATTAGGCCTGATGGTAGACTATTTGGATCCCCTAATATATTATTACTAGATAATGATCTTGCAACATGATCATAGCCTCCAAAATCGGCAGGTAATGCTGGATCTGTTCCAGTACTAAAATCATAACCACCATTAACATTACTAGGAAAAGCCATCACTCCATTCCCGCCTCCTGAGTAAAAGTTACTTTGAGCCCATCCGGAAGCAGTGCTTTCTAGATCATCTTCAATAATTACACAGGATAGTCTATAACTACCTGACATTTCTCCAAAAGCTTCTATCTCTGTTGAGACACTTATATTATTTGTGTTTGCATCAAAAAAAGCAACAATATTATTGACACCACATGGTACAATATCAGTAACTCTTGCAGCATGCATAGTTGAAAAATTTGCTGGGTTATCATCCACAACTCTATCTACCCCACCTCTTGGATATCCGCCTGGGATATAAGTTCCAAGATCTCCATCATATGAATTAACTACCATTGGATCATTATTGTGTACTGCAATACCAATAAAATTAGGTGTTGCTTCCATTTCTGCTAAAGCCACAGCACCTCTTGGACACCAGCCACACCAAGTACCAGTTTTTTCTTCTCCAACTGTATATTTTTCAGGAATAGATGTAAGCGTGGTAACATATGAATCTAATGTGTTGTTAGATGTATCTGGGTCAATATTATTATTAACCATATTAATAGTTACATTGATATTAGCACTGCCAGGATTAGGCATTGAAAGCTGATTTGAATGTGTAAAATTATATGTGTTGTTAGATGCGATATTAAGGCCAGTTAAATTGTCAGTATATGAATTTATTCCATCTGTCCAAGTAATATCCATTGCGTTAATTGTATTGCCTCCAAGGTTTGTTACCAAGCCTTGAATACTAATATTTGCTGGGGCAACATGGTAAGGGATAATGTTTAATGAAGTAAGAGCCGCATTGTCATTTGGCTGAGAGCCAAAAATAAATTCATAATAGTTATTATCTGATTGATCTGGAGCAGTACTTGCAACGGAATTTAGTGCTGGTGATGTTGCTACCGAAAATGCGGTAGTTGAATTAATTTGTAGTCCTGCAGTAACAGATATATTTCCACTTGTTCTTTGGTCAACGATATAGATTTTATTACTACCTTCTTCTAGAACAATTGACCAGTAGGTCCAAGTGCTTCCAAATGTGTAAGAAGAGAATGAGACCCAGTGTTGTTGATTTCCAGCTGTTCCGAAATTTTTTGTTACGATATTGTCATTTGCCCCTGTTCCTTCAATTCCCCATATCATTATAGAGTTATCAGGAATAGCACTACTAGGGATATTGCTGTTGTTATAAGATGGGGCAGTTGTATTCCCTAGATCAAATGTCAGAACTCCTGATGAAGAAACTTTATATTGGCTTACAGGTATTCCATTAAAATTAAATGTAAAAGGAATTGTTTGTGTTGTCGACCACGTTGCTGTAGTATTTGAAGGACCAAGAATGGTTGTCCATCCAGTAGCCATACCACTTCCTAATGGATATTCAGGATCAGTATTTATATTTCCTGGGTTTCCAGGATTATTTGTATTAGGCAAATAATAGTACTGAGCAACAATCAAGTTGCTAAATAAGTAGAACGCTATAGTTAAAAGATTTTTTTTATTCATGGTCATTTTATTTTGTTTATTACTGCTACAAATATAACTTAAATATTCAACTGAAATAGATGTTTTGAATTGATTATTGTAAAATAAAAAAACCCTGACAGTTCGGGCCAGGGTTTTAAAAATATAATCATTAAAATTATTTAGTAATAGTCACTTTTTTACTATGAATTCCTTTTTCAGTAGTAATTTTTAGAATGTAAATGCCTTTAGCTAATGAAGAAACATTGATAGGATTAACATACTCTGAGGATAAAACTAACTTGCCAAATAAATTATATATGTCAACTGAGCTAAAAGACCCATTGATGTTTAATAGGTCTTTAGCTGGGTTAGGGTATGTATTTAAGCTTGAATTAGACTCATTTATATCAGTGCTACTACCACTTGTATTATCAGCAGAAGGACAGGTGCTAAATGCTGTTTCATAACTATTAAATAGCCCACTTGTGAAGCCAACATCAGATTTTATGATGGAACTATTTCCAGGATCATTTTTATTAGGGCAAATCATAACAAAGAAAGGAATACTCCCTCCTGTATTAAGACCTAAAGTAGCTGCGTAATGAAAGTATTGGGCATCATTTTCATTAGTATAAGAGAATTTAGGATATGTCCCTCCCCAACCCAAATTGTTCATTATAGATACATTATCATTAGCTTCTACAGTTATACCAAACACATTTATATTATCCAAACCATTTGTTGTATGGTTCACATACAATGTATTAAGTTCAGGAGTTGATAATTCACAAGGTGTACACCAAGAAGCCATAAAGTCAAGTACAACCATTTTTCCAGCAGCGAGTTCATCATGTAATGTTATAGAATTGCCGTATGAATCAGTCATAGTCCAGTTGGGTATTGGTTCAACAATTGTATAATTATTTGTAATTGAATTGTTAGTCATATCAGGATCTGTAGTTCCATTCACAGAATTAACTGTAGCACTAAATGTATACGGCCCTCCAACATTAAGAGATCCTAGAGTAATAGTTTCTGTATGAGTTTGCCCTCCTGTTAAGTTAATTCCGGTTATGCTAACAGGTGTTGTTACTCCTCCAAAAACCCAATCAACATTTAGTGAAGTTACATTATTTGCTCCAATGTTTTTAATAATAATATCAACAGATCTGTTACCAGCAAGAACTTCATCAATATTAGCTGAGATAACTTCTATATTATTATCTTGTAGTTCGTTTACAGCAATATTATCAATTCCTAAAATGAATTGGTCATTAGAGTTGTTTCTAAAAGCAATGTAGATTGCTTGTCCATAATAATTAGATAAATCTATAGTTCTGGTTGTCCACGCACTTGATTCACCAGTACCAGTTGTATTATACAGAGGCATAGAGCTTAAGAAATCAGCAGGAGTAGTACCAGTTGTTGATACATATACTTCTACACCATCAGGGTAATTTGCATCTGGAGCAATGGCGTCAAAGCTTAAACTAACTGGTGCAGTAGTATTAGGTATAGTTATTAGTGGTGTAGCCATCCAATCATCAGCTTGCCCTATAGGATTATGCCATGATGTTGATCCCGCACAATCCTGACCGCTAATTGTTTGAGCTGTAAATGCTCCTGTAAATGTAGATACATTTGCAGCAGGAGTAGCTCCATCAACATCAGTAAGAGTAAAGGATGATGGAATTCCTGCATTAAAATTTTCTGAGAATATTTGGGCTTTACTTATTAAAGCTCCAAGAAATAAAGTTAGGGTAATAAGTTTTTTCATAAATTTTAGGTTTTTTTTAAAAAAAAGTACACAAAGATAATTAATTTCTTGTTTTACAGGATTAATTTTTTTTGATTATTTACATTAAATTTAGTATAATAAAATAGACAAATTTTTCTTACATTTGTCAAAACGATATTTATGAAACATATAATTTTACTTTCTTTAATAACTTTTAGTACATTTCGTATTAATGCACAGATTAGTGTATGCGATTCAGTATCATATTCGATATCAAAAAGTCAACCATTTACCATAACTTTAAATACTTCAGGATTAACAAATATGATAGACTCCATGAATATTGACTGGAGTGTATGTAATCCACTCCAGTGTTATATGGCATCAGGAACAACAGCATCTTTTGTAGATATTCTTCAAACAGATACCATTAAATCTTGTTATGATGCATATATATATATTGATACTATGGAATATTTTTGTCATGTTTGTGATTCATTATTATATGATGGAAATTCATGGGTCTTGTTGAATACGGTTAATCCAAATAACGTGGTTGACTTAGTTTCTTCCTCAATTTCTGCATTTTATCCAAATCCTGCAGCAGATTTTGTTAAGTTCAAGTATTATTTAAATGAAGAAGCTAATTTGGTTATTATTGATGTTTTAGGAAATAGGGTTAAGGACATTTATTTAAATTATATCGGAGAAGAATATCTATATATTGGAGATTTAACTAAGGGGATATATTTTGGTAATTTAGTGCAGAAGGATAAATTAATTGAGGTAAATAAGTTAATTGTTAGGTAAGCAAGTTTCATTTTGATAATTTAAAGCCTTGCTTGTGCAGGGCTTTTTTTAATATTGCTACATAGTTCCAAATAAATAAATTTGCCTAGTGTATAATTTTAATTTATAAATTAAAAAGTGATAACACACATACATGGAAAATTAGTTGAAAAAACGCCAACATATGTAGTTGTTGATGTTAATGGGATTGGCTATCAAATTAAGGTGTCATTACAAACCTTCTCTGCAATTGATGGAGAGTTTTGTAAGCTATACACCCATCTTTCAATAAAGGAAGATTCACATACATTGTATGGGTTTTTTGAAGAAAGTGAACGTCATCTATTTAGAAATCTAATTTCTGTATCAGGAGTAGGACCAAGTACTGCACAAGTGATTTTATCTACTTATTCTCCAGATGAGATTATAAATTATATTACTACGGCTGATGTGAAAGCCATAGAAAGTGTAAAGGGTATCGGAGGAAAAACAGCTCAAAGAATAATTATTGATCTTAAAGATAAAGTAGCAAGAGGTATTCCTAGTTCTGATTTATTGTTTGATAAAATAGACAATACAATTAAAAAACAAGCGTTATCTGCATTACTAGCATTAGGTTTTGCTAAAAAGGGAGCAGAGAGCAAAATTGATAAGGCACTTAAATTTAAGCCTGAAATCGCTAGTGTTGAAGAATTAGTTAAGACTGCATTAAGTCAGATGTAACTAGCTGTAGAAATTGAGACAATCAGTAATCAATAAAATATCACTTTTAGTTGTTGCACTATTTTTAAGCGTCAACTTATTTGGTCAATCAGGGTTAGATTCCTCATTAGCATTTCCTTTTATCCACTCTCAAAGCGGAGGAATGTTTATGAATAATCCTCAAAATTTTAATTCATCAGTAATTTACGATCCACTAACAAACACCTATATTGTACAGCAAAAGATAGGATCTCTTAATTTTGGAGA
>MDSW01062764.1_pt1 | contig 16751 bp, 10 predicted proteins | sample 811171 | NCBI WGS metagenome assembly MDSW01 (sample SAMN05326641, study PRJNA326480) | marine metagenome | isolation source: seawater | place: Atlantic Ocean: North West | collected 2012
CCGCGAGGAAGAACAAGAAGCACGTCGTCGTCGACGACGAGACGCCGCCGCGGAGGACCGGGAGTTCCGCCGCGCGACGGCCGGCGACGGCGCGCCCCGCGTTCGACGCGCGGTCCGGTGGCGGCGGCCGGCGGTGTCTGACGGCGCGCGCCGCGAAGCCGAGGCCCGCGTTCGACTCCGGGCCGGGCGGGCTCGGCGTGGACCAGAGGGACTCGCCGCGGACGCGACGCGCGCGAACGTCGGTCTCCGCGCGCGGGGACGCGTCGCATCGGTCGCGAGGGGCGTTCAGGGAGGAGGAGGAGGAGGAGGAGGGCGGGGCGGTGGAGCGACGCGAACGGCCGGGGACGGCGGCGGCGGCAGCGGCGGCGGCGGGGGGCGCTCGGAGCGCGCGGTCGACGACGTCGACGGTGTCGACGAGGAGTCAAAAGAGCGCTCGCGGCGCGGGGAAGAGAGCGGGCGCGGACGAGCCGCCGCCGCCGCGAAGGAGGCCGTTCTCGGCTCGCGCGAAGAAGGTTGAGGAGGAGGAGGAGGAGGAGGGGGAGGAACCTCTGGAGAAGCCGCGAGGCGCGAGACTTCGCATGCCGTCCACGAGCGGACGCATCCCGTCCGGGCGCATCGGCGACGTGGGGTACGCCACCCCGTACGCCGCGCCCGCGCCCGCGCCGTACGCCGCGGCCGCGGCCGCGTACCAAGCGTCGTCGCGGCGCGACGTCGACGCGCCGCCGCCGACGTCCGCAGGCGCGTTTTTTACCTCTGGGTACCGGAGTCACCCGCCGAGCGCGGCGTCCTCGCCCGCGACGCGCCAGCCGCAGTACCACCATGAGCAGCAGCAGCAGCAGCAGCAGCAGCAGCACGCGTATCACCACAGCGCGTACTACGGCTCGAACGCGGCGACGCCGTCGAGCGTCGGAGGGTACTACGGCCACGACCAATACCACCACGGCGGCGGCGGCGGCGGCGGGACGGACACGTTCCAGGAGGCGTTGGCGAGGGCGTCCGCGCTCGCGTACGCGCCGTCGCCGTCGCAAGCGGCGTACGGGTACGGCGCGTATCCTCAATCTCATCCGCAACAGCAGCAGCAGCAGCAGCAGCAGTCGTACGCCGCCGCGGAGTACGGGCAACAGCACGGGCAACAGTGGCAGTATCCGGCGCCGCAGACGCAGCAGTACGGATACGGTCACGGGCCGGACCAGCGCGGATACGGATACGGATCTTACGCGGCTCCGCCAGCCCCGGCGCCGACGCCGCAGCACGGCGGGTACCACGGCGGCGGCGTCGGATCCGCGCACGCGACCCCGAGCGCGTCTCCGGTCGTCGGCGGCGTCGGCGGAGGCGGCGCCGCGAACTCGTTCCTGCGTTGGTCCGCCGGACGCTGACGATGAGTGGACTCGAAGGAAACGTACGAAGGTACAGTATTATTAGTCTAAAAGAATAATGAGAAAGTCTACGAGCCTCCTACCGTCTCCTCGTCCGGAAAGAACACCTTCATCGCGTTCGCGTGACACGCGTCCGCGAGGACGTCCTCGTCCACCCCCATCGCGCGCGATAACACCTCCAACACTTGCACGACGTGGCACGGCTCGCATCGGTCCTTCACCGTCGTCGTCTCGTCGAATTCGTCGAATTTTTTTTTATCCTTCGCCGTCCACGTCGTCCGCACGTGCTCGTACCCGGCGTGGCTCCTCTTGATCCCGCACCACGGCGCGTCCGTCTCGAGCATCACGCGATCGACGGGCAGCTCCCTGAGCGTCGCCAGGCTCTCCGCCGCGCGCAGGCTGCAGCCGTTGACGCCGATGAACACCCCGTCGATCGCGAGCAACTTTTTTAAATCGTCGACGGAGCCGTCGAACGAGTGCACCACCCCCGTCGTGAACGTCCCCTCCGCGACCGCCTCGGCGAGTATCTCGATGAAGTCGTCCGCGGCCGCGCGCATGTGCAGAAACATCGGCAGCCTCGTCGACTTCGCGAGCTCGAACTGCCGCCGGAACCAGACGCGCTGAGGGTCGTTCCATACGAGCGAACGTCGGGGTGGAGTTCAAAGGCGTCAGGTGGAGTTGAAAGGCGTCGAGGGCGGGGATTGAAAGCGAGGGTGGGCGGAGAGAGACGATGACAAGAGTCCTTAAGGATCGGCGTTCACCACGCGGACGGGCTCGTATGGGGACCAGTGTATAGAACGCGCCTGCGTCTCCGCGTCGCAAAATTGGAGGCGGTCGTAATCCAGCCCGCACTCGCCGATCGCGACCACGCGGCCGCCGCGCTCACGCGAGTTGGCGCTCGCGATCGCCGCCAGCGACGCGAGGTGCGCCTCCGCGTCGCCGGAGGCTTCGAACGCGCCGCAGCGCGTCGGGTGCACGCCCACGGTCGTGTACAGACGACGACGACGACGCCCCTGATTCAGACGCGCCGACGACGCCGACGCCGACGCCGACGACGCCGCTCCCTCGTCTGATGATTCATCCCCGTCGTGCGCCTCCGCGAGGTCCAGCGCGGTCGTCGCGTCCTCCAGCGTCCCCGCGGTGACGACGATCTTCTCCACGCCGACGTTCCACGCTCGGCGAAGCACCGCGGGCAGGTCCGCGTCGTGGTACCGCTTCCCGTGGTACTCCCCGGCGAACATCGCGTCCGTCAGGTTGGCGCCGATGTCGACGAACCGTCTCGTCGTCCTTCTCGTCGTCGAGGTCGGCGCGTCGTCGGCGGACATGCTGGACGTCGCGGACGACGCGCGCGCCCCGCGGGCGATCGCGATGGACGCGGCGGTGGACGCGCGCGCGGCGCCGCGGTTTCGAAGCGGCGCGGCGACGCGAAGCGCGCGCGCGCGCAGCATCGATGAGCTTCTACTGCGACGCGAGCGCAGTTCGTCGTCTTCTCGGAATGAACTGAACGAACGCTGACGTGTTCCGGCGTCGCGCGTCAGTCCGCGTCGCGCGTCGGTCCACCCCGCGCCGCGGCGCGCCGACCCCGCGCGCGCGACCGCGTCGACGCCGCGTCTCGTCGCCGCGGCGCCGAGGCCGCGATCCCGGCGACGACGCGGCGCGGCGCGGCGACGGCGCGACGTGACCGACCCGATCCCGTATCGACAAGATGACGACGACGACGACGGCCACGACGACGACGACGACGACGACGACGATCGCGCGCGCGCCGACCTCGGTCGCGCGCCGCCGCCGCCATCGCGCGGCGACCCGAACGTCCGCCGCGTCCTCCTCCTCATCCTCATCGTCCTCCTCCTCCGGCCCCGGCCGCGTCCCTCGCACGCCCACGGGCGCGCGCCTCCCGCGGTCCCCGTACCGCGTCCTCGGCGTCGCCCCCGACGCGACGTCGCCCGAGATCAAGCTGGCGTACCGCAAGCTCGTGCGAACGACGCACCCGGACGTGTGCGACGACGCGGACGCGGCGGCGACGTTCCGCAGGGTGAACGGCGCGTACGAGATCGTCGGCGCGGACGCCGCGAGGAGGGCGCGGTTCGACCGCGGCGACGATTGGGTCGCGATGGACGACGGGTGGCTGCCGGAGCGCGGAGGGATGGCGTCATCGCCGCCGACGGGTTTAGCGACGAGCGATTTTGACGAGTACGACGACGAGTACGACGACGACGCTTTTGGCGGGGAGGGAGGAGCGTACTACGCGAGTACGTACCGACGGCGGCGAAGCGGCGCTGGCGCCGGCGCGAGGGGCGCGACCGCCGCGACGGACGGCGGCGTGGAGCTCGCGGACGAGGACCGAAGGGCGAGAGGGCTGCGGCGGCTTCGGAGAATGTGGGCGACGGCGGCGTGGACCAAGTGGTGCGAGGCGTGGCTCGCCGCGCTGCCCGTGGGCGTGCCGGCCGCGGTCGCGTACTTCGTGCTGGTGGGGAGCATAGGCGCGGGGAGGCCGGGCGGCGGCGGGCCGCTGATCGGACACTAGTATAATTTGAAAGTAAATCATATTTTTAATAGATAATTTTTGCTCTTCCGCTGCGTGTACCGCGCGCGCCTCTCCCGCGTCGTCTCACGTGAACACGACATCAGAAAACTCGCCGAGGTAGAACTCAAGACCGCATGACATCCTCGACGGCCGCATGAACTCCTCTATCAGAGCAAGGTACTCCTTTCGGTTCTCGCCGTACAGATGCGCAACGTGCCTTCCCTTTTCCCAACGTTTCGCCTTCACGGCCGCGCCCACGCGCACGCGTTCTCTCACGAGCTCGTCCACCTTGTCCGCGACGCAGATGTCGTCCGCCTCGGAGAACAAATAAAGCTCGCGTCGCGGCGGCGCGTCGCGAACCTTCCGCCAGAACGGTTCGTACTGCAGTGGCGGTGCGTACCCGCGCGTGACGAAATTCGCCGCCGCCGCCAGCGCGCACGACAGTCGAAAGGCGCACGACGCGACGCGCGCCAGCGCGGACGGCATGCCCATCGTGAAAACCTTCGTCGCGATCTTCGTGTCCAGGTAACACGGGCACGAGTCGAAGATGAGTCCGCCGCCGAGCACATCGATCGCGTGATGCAGGTCCGCGAACTCGCCTTCATCAGACAACAACTTCTCGCTCGTCATCGCGGCGTGGAAGTTACAGCCTCCGTTGCTCATGAACATCAGGTACAAGGGAAGCTCTTGATAGCCGCGCGCGTCGCGCACCTCGCGCGTCGCCGCGAGGAGCGCTCTCGCGTTCTCGATTCTCACGCTCTCGCGCAGCGTGTACACGTCTTCCGGAGGCATGATCGTCCGCAACACGACCGCGCCGTTCGCTCGCAAAACGTCGCTGTAACGCTTCAACTGAGCATCTTTCGCCTTGTACCATCCGCACAGGACGACGAAAGACGCGCACTGGGGGGTGCTCGGGCTCTCGACCTTGTACGTATCGTCCAAGCGCGGCATTCTTCTTCGCGCGGGGAGTTGTGCGGCGCGAGCTTTGTCGGCGAAAGCGCGGCCCGACCGTCGTCGGCGTTTTTTGAGTGACGTTTTTTCGGGAGGTGGGCGGGTGCGGAGCGTTTCGGGAACGCCGCGGTTTTCCTGGCTGCCTGGGCTTTGTCATTCCCGCACGCGTGAGTGATGACTCCGATGTTCCGTTAAATTAAAATTCTCTCTAATAAGACGTTCGGCGTCGCGGTGAAAGCCGTCACTCGCGAATCCCCGAGCGTCGCCTCGCCGCCGCTGATCACGACGAACCACCCAGAGCAGCTTCCGCGTCGAGCTCAAACACCGACCCCATCGCGACGTCGAGCGTCTCGATCTCGACACCACTCTGAAGATGCATGAGCTCGTGGCAGCTCGTCTGATGCGTCGCGAGCAACACGCGCTCGTCCGCGCCGTGGTTCTCCACGACCCACTTTAAGAACGCTTGAAGACGCCGTCGCAACGCCGCCGCATCCGCGTTGTGCGCTCCGATTCGATTTCCATCCAAAATCGACGCGAACGCCGCGTCTATCGGGAACCGCTCGTAAAACTCCGCGGGCAGCGCCGTGACCGGCTCGTCGTTTGGCTCCGGATGCTCGTACAGGGAGTAATCGACGCGCACGAGCAGGCCCTTTCTCCTCGCGAAGGGTTCCACCGTTTGGAGGACCCTCAAGAAAGGGGACGCGTAGATTTTGGTGATGCCGAGATCGTGCAAATTATCTGACACCGTCTTCGCGGCATCCATCATCCCTTCCTCCGTGAGCGGCGTGAAGAACCTCGGATCGGTGGGATCCCTCTTCTCGTGGCGAAGGACGAAAACCTTCGGGGGACCCGTTCCGGAGCTCGTCGCCGGCGCGTCGTCCCCCGCGACTCGCATCGTGCTTTCGCCCCCCGCGACTCGCAAAATGCTTTCGCCCCCCGCGCCCCTCCCTCCGGGCCCCGAATGTCGTTTAACCCTAAACCTTGAACGCGCTCCGCTCTTGGGTGATGACCTTGGATGAGAGGCCGAAAACTGTGCAGCATGCATGCACCCTACGGGCTGGTGCTCGGGGATGAGCACCAGCTCAGCGCACGTACTTTTTGCTGTGGCCCACCGCGGGAAAGACAGAAAAAGAAAGAGATCTCGGCGTCAGTCCGTCATGGCGCGCGTCGCCGGCGCGTGCCGCGTCGCCGAGCGCGTCGGCGCGGTCGGGACGGCGCGGCGGCGCGACGACCGCGGCGCGCGCGTCGCCCGCGCGGTCGACTCGCCTCGACGCGCGCGCCGTCGGCGTCCGACGTCGTCGTCGCTCGCGGCGGCGCCCTCGCCCTCGTCGTCGTCGTCCCCGCGCGTCCTCTCCGAGACCGCCGCCGCCGACGTCGCCGCCGACGTCGACGCCCTGCGCGCGCACTACGCGCGCGAGGGCTGGGTCGTCGTCCGCGGCGTCGTGTCGCGCGCGGTCGTCGACGCGCTGCAGCTCGCGACGGACGCGCTCGAGGCGTCGGTCGCCGACGTGACGGCATCCACGACGCGATTCGGCGTCTTCTTCGAGGTGCAGTCGCGAAGCGGAAGGAAGGGCGAGCCCGCGCGTTCGCCGGGCGCGCTGAGAAAAGTGAGCTCCCCGGGGAAGCGGCACGCGGCGTTCGCGAGGCTGACGCGCGACGCGCGCGTGCTCGAGGTGGTGGAGCGCGTGTGCGGCGTCCGAGACGGAGCCAAGTGCGTCGTGCATCAGGTGAATTTTAAGGCGCGTTCTATACACCGGTCCTCATACGACCCCGTTTGCGTGGTGAACGCCGATCCTTAAGGACTTCGCCCGGCGTGTCTCTCCGCCCAGGGTCCATCGCTTTCAATCCCGACACACCTCGACGCCTTTCAACTCCATCTGACGCCTTTGAACTCCACCCCGACTTCGCTTTGTATGGAACGACCCTAAGTTGCCGCGCGGCGCGGGGACGCCGTTTCCGTTCCACCAGGACGCGTCGTTTCTGAAACCGCTCGCTCGGGAGCGTTACGAATCCTTCGGCGGCGCCAACGTCGTCGTCGCGATGGATCGATCGGACCCAGCCAACGGCGGGTTCACGGTGTTGGGGAGGACGCACGAGGGCGGGGACATGACGCGCGAGACGAGGGACTCGTACGACACATCCGGCGACGGCGAAGCGTCGGTGTTTGACGTCTCTCACCTCGCGTGCGAGACGCTCGAGCCCGGGGACGGGATCTTCTTCCACCCGCTGCTGGCGCACGGCAGCGGATCCAACGTCAGCGACCGACGGCGACGCATCGCGACGCTGTGGTACGTCGGCGGAGAGGACCGCGAGCGCGGGCGACGGCGGTGACGCATAGGTAGACTAGTCTCGACGACGATCGACGTCTTACTCGCTCGTTTACATACTGTAGAATAGAAATGGAGAGAACGAAATGAACGCGTCGTCGACACGCGCGCGCGGCGTCGTTTGCAGTTAGCTAATGTGTACACGTCCGTCGCCCGCCGCGGGGCGCGCGCGGCGGCGACGGCGTCGAGCTCAAACGAAAGAGAGAGACGAGCGGCGGAGAGAATCGAAAAAGTGCGTTCGCGGTGGTCGCGATCGCGCGACGGTTAACAGTCGTCGCGCCGTCGCGAACGACGCCGACCGACCAACCGACCAACCGACCGACCAAACCACCTCTCCTCTACTGCACGCCGAGCCCCGCGGATGCCCACCCGTTGAACCCCCCCTGGATCACGTACACCTTGCCGAACCCCTGCGCCGTCAGCGCCTTGGCGACTTTCGGCGCGTCGCCGCCGTTGGCGTCCAGCAGGTACACCTTCGCGGGTGAAGCGATCGGTCAGTCGAACGTCTTACCGGTCAAACGTTGAAAGGGAAGCGCGGGTGAAGAGTGACGACGGGAAACGTCCTCAAGGAACGGCGTGCACATCGCGAACGGGGTCGTATGGGAAGCAGTCCCACCTTCGTGCCGCGCTTGACCCCTTTCAGGTTGGCCACTTTCAGCGCTGTCAGGTTCGCGTCCACCGCGGAGCTGTTCTTGAAGTTCCCGCGGAGCTGCTCGCGCGGGACCTGGAGCACGCGCGACGCCGCGCGCCTAGGGAAGTCGACCTCCCCGCGCTCGACCTCGTTCTCGCGGCGGACGTCCACGACGACGACGTTCTTCTTGTTCAAGACGTCGTCGTACGCCTCGACGGGGCGAACTGAGGAACGTCGAGGGAGGGTCCGCGCGAAGCGTCAGGGTAATTGTCCATACAAGCAAACGTCGGGGTGGAGTTCAGGGGTGCGTCAGTCGTTGGAGTTGTGAGGCGTCGCGGTGTGTCGGGATTGGATTGAACGCGAGGGGTGGTGGGCGGAGAGTGACGAACGCCGGGAAGTAAAGTCCTTCAGGACCCGACGGCGCGCGCCGCGCCGACGCGGTCGCTCGGGGACAAACAAAACAGCGCGAGATGGAACGCGCCTGATCCCGCGTAGCCGCGCGCGCTGGACGCGACGACGCCCAAGAGCGCGGGCGCGATGAAGTACGCCGCGAGGACGCCCGCGCCGAGCTCCGCGAGGTCCGTCGGCGACGCGGTGGAGAGGTAGTCGCCGAACTTCTCCAACGCGGGCGCCGCCGTCGTCGTCGCGAAGTCGCCCGCGAGTTTCCCCGCGGCGCCGGCGGCGCCGGCGACGGGCTCGACGTCGATCCCTCGCGACTTGATCGCGTTCGCGGCGGAGCCGGCGACGCCGCCCGCGGCGGAGCCTGCAGCCTTGATCGCCTCGCCCGCGAGCGGCGCGACCGTGCGCTCGGCGTACTTGCCCGTCGCGTCGAGGAGCGGCGCGGCGGCGTCGACGGCTTTCTCCGCGAAGGGCTTCGCGACGGTCGCCGCCGCGGAGACTGCGTCCGCCGCCTTGCCGGCGGCGCCCGCGGCGGCGCCGAACGCGCCCTCGATCTTGTCCGCGGTCTTGTCGATGGAGTCGAAGAGCGTGAAGAGGTCCTGCGGGGTGTGAAAGGGAGGGGAGCGGGGGAGCGGCGTGAGATGACGATCGGACGATCGAGGAGGCGACAGCTGGCGATCGGGGTGCGATCTTTTCCGATCGCGGACGGGACGGCGCGCGACGGGACGGGGGGACGCGCCTCGCCGAGCTCGGACGCGTTCGCCGCGGGGGCGAGGAGTGTCGTCGTCGCGATCGCGGCCGCGGCCTTCTCGCCTGGCGGTCGGGCTGACGAAGAGGGGGGCGGAGGCGTCAGCGAACGTCGCGGCGGGCGGCGGCGTCGATTTCGCGCGGAAACGAGCGGGTGGGGGGCGGGCCTCGAAACGTCGTGTCGCGCGCACCGGTGGACAGCTCCGCGCGCGCGTCCGCGCGAACGACGGACGCCTTGGGCGCGGCCTTGGACGCGACCTTGGCGCCGCGGAGCGCGGGCTTCGCGCCGAGAACGAGGGGGACGGTGGTGAGGGCGGCCATGCTTCTTCGAGCGCGATGGATGAGTGCGGCGCGCGGATCGGTGGAGCGAGAAGATACCACCGCGTCTGCAAATCCATTCGTATCCGAGCTCGTGCGTCGAACGTCACATGTTGAAAATCTCTTCGCGCGCTCGCGGCTCACCACGATATCCATACGACGTTTTACGTACTGTACTACAGACCGAAATCTGACCGACCGACCGACCTCGCGGAACTTTCTCGGCATCCGCGAATCGGAGCTAGGCACCCGCCTCGTCACGTCGGGCGCTCCGATAGATCCGCGCGCGCGACGTCGTCGACGATGATGGCGTCCGTCGCACTCGCGCCCTCGCGCGTCGTCGCGCCCCGCGTCCGGACGTCCTCCTCCGCGATCGTGCGTCCCCGGATCGATCCTCGCGTCGTCGAAGGGTCGTCGAGCTGAAGTCGTCGCGTCGTCGTCGTCGCTCGTCATCGCATCGCTCACCCTCTCTCGTCGTCCTCCCTCCTTCCCTCCGCAGGCGCGCGCGTCCGCGGAGCCGGACGGCTCCTCCTCCGCGCCGCCGCCGCCGCCGATGAAGGTCGCCGTCACCGGCGCGGGCGGACGCACCGGCTCCATCGTCATGAAGCTCCTCGCCTCGGACGCGAGCGGCGCGTTCGCGCCTCCTCGCGGGCTCGTGCGATCGACCAAGTCGGGCGACAAGGTGCGCAACCTGTGCGACGGCGGCGACGCGAACCTGTGCGACGTCGTCGAGGGCGACATCTCGTCCGCTGACGCGCTGAGGACGCTGTGCGACGGCGTCGACGCGCTCGTGATGCTCACCAGCGCGGTGCCCAAGCCCAAGATCGGTAGCATGATCGCCGCGCTCGTGTCCAAGATTTTGCCGTGGGCGGAGAACAAACGTCCGGACTTTTACTTCCCGGAGGGCGGATCCCCGAGAGAGGTGGACTACGAGTGGCAGGTCGCGCAGATCGACGCGGCGAAGCGCGCGGGTGTGAAGAAGGTGGTCCTCGTCTCGAGCATGGGCGGGACGCAGATCGATAACTTCCTGAACACGATGGGCGGCGGCGGCGACGTCGGCGACGCCAACATCCTCCTCTGGAAGCGAAAAGCCGAGATGGCTCTGGTCGCGTCGGGGCTGGATTACTCCATCGTGCATCCCGGGGGTCTCCTGAATAAGGAAGGGGGGAAGCGCGAGCTGCTGGTGGGCGTGAACGACGAGCTCCTCGCGGGCGACCGGAGGTCCGTGCCCAGGGCGGACGTCGCGCGGTGCGTCGTCGCGTGCCTGACGTCGCCGAGCGCGAAAAATCTCTCCTTCGACCTGGCGTCTCGCGAGGAGGGCGAGGGCGGCGGCGCGACGACGGACGTCGACGCGCTTCTCGAGGCCGCGAGCGGGATGACGTACGATTACTCGCTCCCGATGAACAGCCCCGTGCCGCTGCCGTGACGCGAGACACGTCGATCGACGAATCGAACGTTTGTCGTTTGAACGCGCGCGTCGATCGCGCGCGCGACTTCGCTATAATACTTCTACATACGCGGGAGCGCCGGACGCGAGGCGCGGCGACGAACATTTCGTCGTCGCGCCGCGCCGGCCGCGCTCCGCACCGATAATACCCACCCCAACCCCCCCCGCGGCCGCGTTCGCGTCCGTCGCCTACATCATCATCCGCATCCTCGGACGGTGATGCCTCACCTCTCGCTCCTCGGGCTTGGGCTCGTCCGGGTCGGGACTCGCCGCTTGCGCCAGCGCCTGCTTCATCTCGTTCTTGTCCGCGGCGCCCTTCCCTATGCCGGCGATAAAAATCTTCGCCTTGAACTGCGCCTGCTCCATGTCCTCCTTCTTCGTCAGCTCCTCTTGCTCCTTCCCGAGCGCGATCGCGCGCTCTTCCTCGATCGTCAGCGCTTTCGGCTCCGCCGCCGTCGTCGTCTCTTGGATCTCCGAGTCTCCCGCGGGCGCGCTCGGGGAGTCGCCCGCCGACGCCAAGCCCGAGCCCGAGCCCCCCTCCCCCTCGGAGAGCTTCTTCAGCGCTTCGATCTGCGCCTTCGCCTCGCGCTGCAGCGCGTCGAGCTCCGCGTCGTCGTCGGCGTCGAGGACGATCGCGCTCGGGGTCGCGTTCGGGGTGTTGGACCCGCTGCCGTCGCCGGAGCCGGAGCCGCCCGAGTCCACGCCGAGGTTGGACTTGTTCTTGCTCGACTTGCCGTCCTTCTTCTTGAAGATGTTGAACCGTCCGCCGCCGCTCGTCTTCTTCTTCGGGACGCTGACAGCCTTCATCCGTCGAACGTTCGCCTTCTTCCGCGCGATGAACCCTCGCCACACAGCCTGGAACATCATCGCCGCGTAGTAATGCGACGAGAACAGGTCGAAGCTCTTGAACGGATCCGACTCGTCGTTCTTTTTGCCAAACTTCCACTCCTGAAGGTTCGGCTCCTTCAGGCCCTTCGGCTTCGGTCGGTCGATGCCGTCGACCCTCGCCGCGAGCGCCTGAATCGTGTCCACGAAGTGAATGCGTCCTTGGAAGTTCTTCACGTGCGTGCTCAGGAGCTTGTTCTTCAACGCCTTCTTCTGCTGCGAGAGCGGGGTAACGTCGGCGACGCCCAGCGGCCGCTTCAGCTCCTTCATGAGGTCCGGAAGCTCCGACATCGCCATGTAGTACGTGTGGCCGCGGTCAAACTTACCCCACGCGGCGGAGAACGAGGCGAGGTCTTCTTCGCTCACGGGGAGCTCTTCCTTTTGCGAGTACGACTCGAAGTTGTCCAAGATCACCGCGATGACGAGGTTGAGCATGACGAACGCGCACATCAGGATGAACAACAAAAAGAAGAAAATCGTGAGCTCCGGACTGGGCGTGCATCGGTCGACGTAATCCGTGTTCGCCGTCATCGAGCTCAGCCGCGAGTCGCCCGAGTCGTAGTACGTCCCGGCGTCGGACCCGGTGAGAATCTCGACGCACAAATCTTCGATCATGCAGTCGTGCATGATGCCGTTCCACGATTCCCCCGTGGACATTCGGAACAGCAAGAGCATCGAGTTGGGGAAGTCCTCGAAATTCGCAAAGTTGGTGATGAATTCCTGCCGTTTGATGTACCCGAACAGGTTCATGCCCATGACGGCGAAGATGAAGAAGAACAGGAACAGAACGCTCCCGACGTTTACGAGCGCCGGGAGCGAGAAGATGAGCGTCTGCAGCAACGCGCGCAGGCCCTTCGCGCGTTTGATGAGTCGCAACACGCGCGCGATGCGAAACACGCGCAGCAGGGACAGATACGACGTCTTCACGTCCGACGACATGGTGATCACGAAGCCGATGATGGAGATGGCGACGACGACGAAGTCGAAGCGGTTCCATTTTTCCGTGATGTATGCCTTGAACCCCATGCCCATCACCTTCAGGCAAATCTCCAGGAAGAACACGACGGTGAAGCAAAAGTTTGTCCAAAACAATCCCTTCGAGTACTCCTCCGTCTCGTCCGCGTGGTTCATCGACATCACGACGATGTTCGCCGCGATCAAGCCCATGACGACTAGGTCAAACTTATCGTGCGTCACGATGCCGTACGCCGCCTTGCGGAACCTGTTCGCCGGGATGTCGTAAAATTTCTTCGGCTTGATCCCCGCCATCATCTTCTCGACTCGCTGCCACTTCCGCTGTTCCTCCGTCACGAAAAGCGTCGCTCCGGGTCCCTTGCCCTTCTTCTCGTTTTCATCCTTCATCTCGTTGAACTTATCGATCGTCACCCCGACGAATAAGTTCATCACGAAGAACGACCCGACGATGATGAAGACGACGTAAAACAGCGCCGCGGGCTCGTTGTAATTCGTCCGCGGGTGATGGTCCTCGTCCACAGCGTCCACGCTGTGATACATGATGTCCAGCCACATCTCGAGCGTCGCGATCTCGAACAACGCGAGCATGGACGCGCCGATGTTATCGTACGAGTACGAGTCCGGGTTCTTCCACACCGTGTCCATGAACGTCGGCTCGCACAACGACGTGAACGTCCCGGAGGTGATCACCGCGTGCAGCGCCGTCGTCGAAGAGGCATCCGGGGCGAAGCCCACCACCCCCTTCGTCGAAATTGCCGAGGCTGGGGAGTTATACCCCCTAACGCCGTACCCGCCGCTCAGGACCGCTTTCGTGTCCGACGACGCCGTGCACGTCCACACGTGGCCGTACTTTTCTTCTCTGTTTTCCGCCGCGTTGATGTACGACGTCGCCGGCGTGGTCTCGACGCACGTCCACCCGACGCCGCTGTCGCCCGAGCTGTAAAAGTTCGCCCTCGAGTCGGAGAGGCACCCGTGCACGTGCCAGGACGCCTTGCACCATTCCCTCGTGAGCCGCGAGTCGTCGACGCCGATGAGCGCGGGAGTCACCGCGGTGTCCGTGTTTATCTCCTCGCAGCGATGCAACTTACCGATGAACAGGTTCAACCCGAGAATGCCGAAGATGAGGTAAAAGACGAGGCACACGAGCGCGACGTTCGCGATCGCGGGGACGGCTTGAAACAGCGCGGCGACGACCACCTTCATGCCCTCGTTCCTCGCGGCGACGCGCAGCGGCCGCAGCGCGCGGAACGCGCGCAGCGCTCTAATCCCCGCCGCGCTCTTCCCATCGCCAGACTTCGTCTGCGTCAAAATCAAAGAAATCAAACCGATGATGACGATGCCGAAATCCAGCCTGTTCCAGTTCGACTTGAAGTACGTGTCCCCGAGCGCGATGATCTTCAAGATCGCCTCGAGGAGGAAGATGGTCACGAACACGATGTCCAGCGCCTCGAGCCACGCCTCGAGCTGGCTCCCCGAGGTAACCTTCGGCGAGTCCACCGCGAGCAACGCCGAGGACAGCACGATGAGGAAGATGATCGCGTTCTCAAAGTACTTGTGCGTCACGACGAAATGCAGCCTCGCGTGCAGCTCGTGCGCTCTGGTCCCTTTCTTCGGGATGACCTTCTCTCGCTTCGAGCCGTACCACTCCATCGCGCTGTCCCACTTCCGCTCGAGCGACTCTTTCCACTCCCGAAACGACCGAAACCGCGAGCTCCGGCTCCGGCTCGAGCTGTTGGTCGATCCGCTGCTCGCGTCGCTGTCCACGCGTTCGAGCGGCGACCCCCCTGGGTCGCTGCGGGAGTGCAACTGCGGGTTGCGGTTCCTCTGATACAGTCGCTCTTTCTCCGCCGCCGCCTCTTCTTCTTTCCGTTTCGCGCGCGCCTCCTTCTCCGCTTCTTCTTTGTCGCCGATGCCGCTGAAGTTATCGAGCAAGATGGCGAGGAAGAGGTTCAAGACGACGTAGTTGCCAAAAATCGTCAGCGCGAGGAAGTACAAAACCGCGGCGGAGTCCGTCGACCGCATCCCGTCGTACATCACCGTGTTCCAGTTCTCTCCCGTGAGCACCTGGAAGATGGTAACGAACGCCCAGTAGAACGTATCGAAGTTATGCCTCGGGACGTCGCACTCGCCCAGGCGCACCAAGTGTCCGTCCGCGCCGTACGACGCGCACGGCCCCTGCGCGCCGCTGGGGAACTTCACCCACGCGTTCGCCTGCGCCGCCGTGCACGCGACGTAACAGTCGTAGTAATCCGGACAGCTCTTTCCCAGCGTGATGGGGCACGTCGGCGCCGCGTCGTCGACGCCGTACGAGTCGCAAAACTGAAACTCGAACCCGAATATCTGCATGCCGAGAAGATCGAAGACGAATATGAACAACGCGAGAATGCCGGAGAGCGACGACATCGACGGGAGCGACTCCATGATCGTCTCGATGATGTTCCGAAGCTGCGGCCACGACCGCGCGAGCTTTAAGATGCGCAACAGACGCGCCGACCGCAGCACGGACAGCGACCCGCCGCTCCCCGAGCTCGCGGCGATCTCTATGATGGATATGATCACCACGGTGCCGTCGAAGACGTTGAACCGGTCCGCGACGTAGCCGCGCGGGGTTAAGCCCACAACCTTGATGAACATCTCGCCGACGAAGTAGGCGGTGAAGAGGTAGTTGATGATCTCGTACGCCGTAGTCATGTCGCCGGGCTGGCCGTAAAACTCGGACGCCATCAGGCACGTGTTCACGAGGATGATGATCATCGTCACCGTCGCGAACGCGTGCGACACCGCCAGCCGCCGGCATTTCCTCTGAAACTTTCGGTACCGCGTCGGCGGCACGATGACGATTCTCCCCTCCACCAGCTGCACGTCCTCGATCTCCGCGTCGTTCGCGTCGCACCACGCGTGCACGTTATCGAACCCGGCGGCGACCCACGGCGCGCTCGGGTCGCTCGCTCCCTCCGTGATCATCGGCATCAGCGGCATGACCTTCGCGCTGCCCGTCGCCACCGCCTGCGTTCCCGTCGTGCCGCCGTCGATGAACGCCCGGCTCATCTGATTCCCCGCGCTCGGTGACGCCCTCTTATCGCCGCCGCCGCGGCCCGGCGTGCCGCCGCCGCTCGCGCCGCCGCCTCCTCTCGCCTGTGCTATCATGTCGTCGATCTCGAGCAGCGTCGCCTTCTGGAACTCGTGCTCGCTGCTGTACTTCACCTTGAGATCCGTCGGCTCTCTCGGCGGCGGCCCCTCTCCCGCGTCCTTCCTCTTCTGCTCCGCGGCTTCCTCCGCCCTCTCCTCGCGCTCCTCGTTGTCCTCGCGCTCCGTGACGAACGCGACGTATAACACCGCGAGCGCTAAGTTCACCGCGAAGAAGCTCCCGAGCACGATGAGGATCACGAAGTAGATCCACACCCACGGGCTCACCGCCGCCTGCAGATAGTACATGACGTCCGTCCACCCCTCCAACGATATGCACTGAAAGATCGTCAGCCACGCGTACAAGATGTGATCGAAGTTCGTGATCCCAAAGTTCGGCGAGTCCTGCTCGAGGCAGTACGACCCCTCCGGGCACATGAACCCCGCGGGCGTTCCGCCGCGCTCCGGGTACGCGGAGACGCGCGGGCCGCCGCACACCAAGTCGTCGTCCACCGTCCACCGCGGCGAGCTCGGCAGCGTGCAGCCGTCGTCGCAGCCCGCGAAGACGGTCGCGTCGCCGCGCGTGCCGCACAGCGAGCACCCGGCGTTCGGGTTGTCCAGCGTCGCGCATCGGTAGTCTAGCGTCCCCGCGAACAGCTGGACGCCGACGAGGCCGAAGAGGAAAAACAGAAATCCGACGAGCACGCAGACGTCCAACAGCAACGGCATGCTCTTCAACAGCGTCACGACTAGATTGCGCATGGACGGGATGATCGTGATCGATCGCAGCGGACGCAACACCCTGACCGTGCGCAGCGCGCTGAAGTTCCCCAGGTTCAACGTGCTCATCACGCCGAGTATCACGACGGCGAAATCTAATCGATTCCACGCGTCTCGAAGGTAGGAATTCTCTCCGTACACGAACCCCATCGCGACGATCTTCATCAGCATCTCCACGCCGAAGACCGCGAGGAAGACGTACTCGCCGACGTCCACGGCTTTCCTGCGACACGACGCGGGGGAGGAGGCGCGGGCGGGGAAG
>MDSW01009406.1_pt1 | contig 16748 bp, 16 predicted proteins | sample 811171 | NCBI WGS metagenome assembly MDSW01 (sample SAMN05326641, study PRJNA326480) | marine metagenome | isolation source: seawater | place: Atlantic Ocean: North West | collected 2012
CACCTGATCCCATTTCGAACTCAGAAGTGAAACGAGTTAACGCCAATGGTAGTGCAGGGTCTCCCTGTGTGAGAGTAGGAAATCGTCAGGCTTTTTTATATCTAGGCTCTTAGTAGTAAATATTAAGAGCCTTTTTTTATGGCTAAGATATAATTATTAAATGATAGTTGGCTTAACAGGTGGTATTGGTTCTGGTAAATCAGTAGCAGGTAAATATTTTAATGAGCTAGGAATAGATGTTATCGATGCTGATGATATTTCAAGAAGTATTCTTGATGATAATAAGAAGGCCAGAGAGCTTTTTCTAAATAATTTTGGTGACAAGTTCTTAAATAATAATAATAAAATAGACAGAAATTTATTAAGAAGTGAAATTTTTAAAAATCCTGATAAAAAACATATATTAGAATCAATCATACACCCTATAGTCAGAGAAGAATTATCAAAATTTATAGAACAATCAAAAAGCATCTACAAAATAATAATGGTCCCGTTGATATTTGAGACTAGCTCAAAAGATTTTTACAATAAAATCATTGTTGTTGATTGCGATCAAGAACATCAAATTAACAGAGCAAGCTTGAGAGATAACAAATCAGAAAAGGATATTGAAAATATTATTAAAAACCAAGCAACCAGAGATCAAAGATTATCAATTGCAGATGAAATTATTTTAAACAATTCAACATTAGATAATCTGAAAACTCAAGTTATTAGGGTTCATCAAAAATTACTTGGAATAAATATTAATGAATAAATGTCCTAGATGTGATAAGCCTTGCCTCACCTCAAAAGAAAATCAACATAGACCATTTTGCTCTGAGAAATGTAAGTTAATTGATTTTGGATCATGGGCTAATGAAGAAAATATTATTTCTAGACCGGTTAATTCAGAAGATTTTTATGAAGATTGATAATTTAACTTAAATTATTTTCCATTCACCGCTTTCAATCATAGACTGGGCTTTTTTATACTTTAATTCTTTTGTCTCTTGCCCATTGGTAATTTCTACAATCTCATTTCTTCCATATTTTGGTTCATCTCTTATAACATTCTGAGGACTTTGTTTTTCTTCTGGAATAGAAGGAGATTGGTTGGTTCGTAACTCTTCTGTTATTACTTCAGGTTTTTCTAATACCACTTCTTGATTACTTGAGTCCTTTTTCAATCCTTCTACTATTTTTTCAGACGCAAACTCAATTACAAATAATATCCTTACTGTTTCACTATCAATCTCATCCAGCATTGATTCAAACATTGAATAAGCTTCTTGTTTAAATTCATTTTTTGGATTTTTTTGAGCATATGCTCTTAAACCAACACTTCCTCTTAAATGATCTATTTCAGCAAGGTGCTCTTTCCAATGAACATCTAAAACTTGAAGCATTATTTGTTTTTCAAGTAAAAGCCTATTTTCTTTAAGGGACTCATACTTTTCCACATAGATTTTATGAGCTTTTTCAACAACTAAATTAGTGATAGTTTCTGGTATAAGAGTTTTATCATTATCTATGGATGAAGCAATATTAGTTTCAAGCTTATAACTTTCAGTAAGAAAATCTTCAAGATCTTTTGCCTTCCATTGAGACTCTATAGACTCTGGAGGAACATAAAGGCTTGTAACTCTTTTGAACTCCAAAGTTATCATCTCAGTAATTGTTTTACTTATGTCATCTTCTTCAAGCAACTGATTTCTAAGTGAATAAATAGCTTGTCTTTGATCGTTGGATACATCATCGTATTCAAGTAGGTTTTTCCTTGCATCAAAATTTCTACTTTCAATTCTTTTTTGTGCATTTTCTATTCCTCTTGAAAGCATTTTATGCTCAATATGATCATCGCCCATTCCAATTCTTTCAAATAAACCCCTTCTATTGTCTGATATAAATAATCTTAAAAGATCATCTTCAAGAGAAAGAAAGAATCTAGAGTAACCTGGATCTCCTTGTCTGCCAGATCTCCCTCTTAATTGATTATCAATTCTTCGAGACTCATGTCTTTCTGTTCCTAGAATATGAAGGCCTCCAGAATTTAAAACCATTTCATTATTCTTAGACCATTCAGCCTCTTCCTGATCTTCCTTCTTACCCCCTAAAACAATATCTGTACCTCTTCCTGCCATGTTGGTTGCTATAGTCACCATGCCAGGCTTTCCAGCATTAGCTATAACTTCTGCTTCTTTTTCATGATGTTTTGCATTTAAGATTTGATGTGGAATTTTTTTTGCTTTTAAAAATTCTGAAACTTCCTCAGATGATTCAACAGAAACAGTACCAACTAATATTGGAGCATGATTTTCTCTTAGTGATTCTATCTCATCTACTAAAGCTTTATATTTTGCTTTATTAGTCAAGAAAACCAAATCATTGTGATCATTTCGAATCATGGGAACATTTGTTGGAATAATGATTACATCAAGACCATATATTTGATTAAATTCTACCGCTTCAGTGTCGGCAGTACCTGTCATCCCAGATAGATTTGAAAATAACCTAAAGAAATTCTGAAAAGTTGTTGAAGCTAATGTTTGAGACTCCCTTTGAATTGGTACATTTTCTTTACATTCTAGTGCTTGATGAACACCCTCACTCATTCTTCTTCCAGACATAGTCCTTCCAGTATGTTCATCAATTAAAAGAACCTCATTATTTCTGACTAAATAGTGAACATTCTTTTGAAATAAAAAATTTGCTCTCAGTGTTGCTTGAACGAATTTCATTATTTGAAGGTTAGAGACCGAATATAAACCTTCAGAATCACTAAGCATTTCTGATTCTTCCATAAGTTCTTCGACTAAAATATATCCATCATCAGTAAGCTCAACACTTCTATTTTTTTCATCTATAAGATAATGTCCTCTTTCTTCATCTAGCAGAGGATCTTCTTCTGTTCCCTCTCTTAATTGTTTAGATAGCTTTGGAATAAATTTCCTAATTTTTCTATATAAATCTGAGCTTTCTGAAGAGGGGCCTGAAATTATTAACGGTGTCCTTGCTTCATCAATTAAAATTGAATCTACCTCATCAACAATTGCAAAATCAAGCGAGCATTGAACCCTTTCTTGAACAGAGTGAGCCATATTATCTCTAAGATAGTCAAATCCAAGCTCATTATTTGTCGCATAGATGACATCACACTTATAAGATCTAATTTTTTCTTGAATAATTTGATTTGAATTAACAATTCCAACTGTAAGACCAAGAAATTCATATATTGGTCGCATCCACTCAGCATCTCTTTTAGCAAGGTAATCATTTACTGTAACTAATATCGCTTTATTCCCAATAACTGAATTAAGGTACGTAGGCAATGTTGCTACCAAGGTTTTACCTTCTCCTGTTTTCATTTCAGCAATATTGCCTTCAGCAAGAGAAATACCCCCTAGCATTTGTGAGTCAAAATGTCTTAAGCCTAATGTTCTTTTGCTAGCCTCTCTAACAGCAGCAAATGCAAGCGGTAGAATTGAAAATATTTCTTCATCCTTTTCTTTATAAATATTATTTAATTCATCTTTAAGATTTTTAAAGTACAAGTCTGGTTTCTTAGATAGCTCTTCTTCTAAATCATTTGCAGCACTTACATGGACCATCATTCTTTTAATGATTCTATCGTTACTAGAGCCGAAAATATTAGAAAAGAAATTTAGCATTTTAAAAGTATTTAAGTCTTTATTAATCAAGCACTTATTCAATGTCTCCAAATGGAGGCCTTACGTAAGAAATTGGGGCATTTTCTGAATTTTCAAATTCAATAGTTTCATATGCATCATCATCCTCAATAATTTTACGTAAAAGTTTGTTATTAAGTTCATGTCCGGATTTATAGCCAGAGAACTCTCCAATTAAATTTCCACCTAATAAATAAAGATCACCAATTGCATCAAGCATCTTATGCTTTACTATCTCGTCATTAAATCTTAACCCCTCGTCATTCATTATTTCATCCTCACCAAACACTATTGCATTTGATACGCTCGCACCTAAAGCTAGATTCTTTGACTGCAATAGTTCTTTTTCACTCATTGAACCAAAAGTTCTCGCCCTACATACCTCTTTTACAAATGAGGTAGTAGAAAAATCTATAATAGATTCTGATGGAAGTGTTTTATGAACAGGGTGATCAAAACTTACTTTAAAAGATACTTTAAAGCCTTCAAAAGGTTTAATTGTTGCATATGCATCATCACGAGTTACAGTAACTTCTTTCTTAACTTTGATAAATTTCTTTAAAGCATTTTGCTCCTCCAATCCCGCAGACTGAATAAGGAATACAAAAGGGCTTGAACTGCCATCCATTATTGGCACTTCTGGACCATCCACTTTTATTAAACAATTATCAACACCCAAACCAGCGATTGCTGAAAGCAAATGCTCAATAGTTGAAATTTTTACCTCATCTTTAACTAGTGCAGTTGACAGACTTGTATCACCAACATTTTCTGCAATTGCAGGAATTATGAGATTTTCATCAACGTCAGTTCTTATAAAGTTAATTCCAGTATTTATATCTGATGGAATGAGTTCCATATTTATATTCTTTCCAGTATGAAGACCAATACCAACGGCTTTAATTGAATTTCTTAATGTTCTTTGTTTTAACATCTTTCTGATTTAAGTAATATAATATTTTAGCATTTACGTTGCCTTGATACTTCTGAAAGTATTATCCCAGTTGCAACAGAAACATTAAAGCTTTTGAATTTTTTATTATTGTTTAGCTTTATTAATGAATCACAGCTTTCCAAAGTTTTTTTTCTTATACCAAATTCTTCAGAACCCATAATAATGGCACATGATTCGGTGAAATTATTATCAGTGTAATTTTCTTTAGCGTGCTCACTTAACCCAAAAATTTTTATATTTAGATTTTTTAAATACTTAATACAATTTATTAGATTTGATATTTGGAAAGTTTTTATAATTTCAGCACCGCCAGCTGAAACACTATGAGCAATATCATTTAGAGGAGCGCAGTGATGTTTGTTAATGATCAATGCATCTACATCAAGAACAGCTGCCGATCTAATGCATGCACCAAGATTCCTTGGGTCAATAATATTATCCAGTATTAAAATTAATAAAGCGTTGTTTTCAAATTCATTAACGAAGTTCTTTAAATCTTTAAAATTTAGAGTTTCTTCATTAATAATTATTGCTTCAGGTTCTTTTTTTAACTTTTTTGATATTTCAAAATTAATATCATTCTTTTTCGAGAGCTCAATTAAATTATTTAACCTCTTATCATCTCTGGAGAAGGGTAGAAATAGTTTTTTTATTTTGTGAGGGTTATTTTCAATAATGCTTTCAATGCTATGAAAACCAATCCTTCGCTCTTTACTCTTCATTACTCTTTAGGTATTAATATTATTTTTCTTTCCTGAGGAATTACATTTACTAACTGAACTTTTATTTTTTGCCCAATCCTATAAGTTTTACCTGTTTTCTTACCTTTGAGTATATTGGCTTGGCTATCAAAAATATACCTATCTCTTTTTAGATCAGAGACATGAAGTAATCCAGATATATGATATTTATCAATCTCACAAAACAATCCAAATTCCGCAACCCCAACTACAAATGTTAAAAATTCTTCTCCAATAAATTTTTTAAGATGGTAACAAATTAGCTGTTGACTAACTTTTCTTGCAGATATCTCTGCTCTTTTTTCAAGAGAAGATAATTCTGCTAAGTCTTCTTCAATTTTTTCCTGCACGAAATCATAATCAGACCTCTTCAAGATATTCTTTATCATTCTATGGACTAATAAGTCTGGATATCTTCTTATTGGAGAAGTAAAGTGTGAATATTCCTTTAACTGCAGTCCAAAATGACCTATTTCTTTGGAAGAGTATTGAGCTCTTTTAAGAGATTGCAGTATCAAAATATTTAAAAGCTTATTATCCTGATTCTTATCGGCATGTTTAATGCAAGAATTAATTAAATCTAAAGAATTGAAGAATTTTTTATTTGCATGACCCTTTAATGAGAAGAATTTCTTTAAGTTTTCAACCTTTATAGAATCTGGCTCTTCATGAACCCTATATACCCCGAACCCGTAATGTTTCTTTATAAATTTTGCTGCGCAAATATTTGCTGCAATCATTGACTCTTCTATCATCTGATGGGCAAATAATCTTTTTGGTATTTTTATATCTAATATTTTTCCATTTTTATTTATATTTATTAAAGGTTCTGAAGACTCTATCTCAAGAGCATTTCTTTTTATCTTATTTTGTAAAAGTTTTTTGGTGAGTTCTTCTAAAGATTTTATAGAATCAAATATTCCAGAATCATCAACTTCATAATTTTGAATTTCATTATAAGTAAATCTCATTGAAGACCTGATATAGGCTTCATAGAATTTATATGATTCAATTTTTCCAGCTAAATCAAAAATAATTTCACAAACAAGAACATTTCTCTTCTTATTGGGAACTAATGAACATAGATTGTTTGAAATTTTTTCAGGCAACATAGGAATGACAGTCCTAGGAAAATATATCGATGTTCCTCTTTTTAAAGCTTCTTTATCTATTTCAGAATTAGGTAAGATAACAGAGGCAACATCTGCTATTGCAACTTTTAAAGTAAAAGAAGATTTATTTTTAAAACAAAAAACAGCATCATCAAAATCTTTTGCGTCTTCTCCATCAATGGTTACAAATGGCGTATTTGTTAAATCTTTGCGATCCAAGTCACTTGTTACATCAATATCTTTAAGCTCTTTTTCTATTAAAGGATTCCATTCACAAGGGATGTCAAACTCCTCAATAGTTTGATTGATAGCATCTTCCAGATAGTTCATGGGGTAGAGTTTAGTTTATATTCAATAAAAAAGGGCTCAAAAGAGCCCTTAATTATGTTTAATAAACTATCAGAAAGTAAGATTAAATTTTAATCCATAATTTCTTCCAGGTAATGGAACTTCATTTTTAACATATGATGCATGATTTCTTGCAACTTCATCCAACAAATTTCTTCCAAATAATGAGACTCTTAACTCACTCTTACCATTCAAATCAAATGTTTTAGTTAATCTAGTATCAAGCATTTGATAGGCATTAGTTGCAGTTTCTCCCTCACCAAAATCATTTTGTTTTTCAACATCCTTAAGATTAAGTTTGAAAACTATATCATCTTGATTATAAGATAATGAATAAACATTTCTTGCTGGATTTATTCTTGGAACATAATGCCCATCAGAAAATTTAGCATTAACAACATCTCTTCCAAAGGACAATGTTAATTCACCAGCACCCATATCAAAAGTTTTACCAAATTCAAATTCATACCCATCAAATTCAGCATCTTCCTGAACATAATTTGCATGAATTAGATTTCCATGACCGTGATCATCATGCTCGTCTTCGTGATGCTCATCCTCATCTTCGTGATGCTCATCCTCATCTTCGTGATGCTCATCTTCGTCGTCATGATGACCTTCTTCTTCATCCATTAAAGTAATATAGTTATCTACATCATTAACAAAGAAGCTCGCATAGGCATAAAAATCACCATTATCGAAGTTAAAGGTAATATCAAAATTATTTGATGTTTCAGCACTTAATGTTGGATCGCCTGTTTCAAGTCTACCAGTGGCCATATGAGGACCATTCATAAATAGCTCAATAACTGAAGGTAATCTTTCAACACTAGCAAAGCCTAGATTTACATCTAAAGTATCACTCAAATCTCTTCCTATACTTACTGCAAAACTATTGGTTGAATCATCAATGCTGTAATAGTCTACATCGCCATGATCTTCATCAGTAACACTTCCGGTTCTATCAATCTGATCTAACCTCATACCAAAATCAAGATTAAATAAATCAAAGTCTTTGCTCATATAGTACCCAAGAGTAAATTCCTCATTGTTTGCAGGATTCATGAAAGCCTCTTCACCAACGATTGAATTATCTTCATCAACTATATTGAATACAATTTTTTGAGTCATACTATTGTTAGATATATCAAAAACTGCTCCATATTCAGTTGCTGAATTCATAAAGACTGTAGGAGCATGACCTTCTTCTTCATCTCCATGTTCATCACCATGTTCATCTCCATGATCGTCGTGACCTTCTTCATCATGAGCTTCAGTAAGTGAATAGTCAGTGTCACGATATGTGAAGTCAATTTTATTAACTAGATTGCCATTAAGATTGTAAGAACCTCTTATAGTAAAGCTCTCAGAGTCAGTTGTTGAGAATATTCTCTCCTCACCGTGCTCTTCATGCTCTTCTTCATCACCATGTTCATCTCCGTGTTCATCTTCATGTTCATCTCCATGAAATGGGATGCCATAGACGCTTTCGAGATTATCTATTGAAAAACCTAAATAACCCCAATCTCCTACTTTTGAGATACCAAATTTTGTTGACTCAACTGCAAAATCAGAATTATTAACATATCCAAGATCTTCTTCATGGTGCTCGTCTTCATGCTCATCTTCGTCGTGACCATCTTCATCATGATGTTCTTCTTCATGCATAATGGCACCGCTAGGAATGTCATAGTTACCAAAGTCAGTATTTTTATAACCAAAATTAACGTTGAATCCAGCTACATTATTTTTGTAATTATAAAATTCAGTATTTCCACTATTAACTGATTGACTTTCATAACCCATCTTATATTCTGGAAGTTCGTAATTTAAAGCAGATATACAATCATCAACTATATTAATAATCCCACCAATTGTTCCATTTGCATATAGCAAAGATGATGGCCCTTTAACAATCTCAATTTGTTCAATGTCATTCAAATCAATATCATTTAAATGATCAACTCCAAGTCCAGATACATCCCTATTGACCATTCCATTTTTCAGAATTTTAACTCTAGGACCTGACATACCTCTAATAATTGGTTGCCCAACAGCAGCACCATAGTCGGCAATTGAAACACCTAGATAACTATCAATAGCATCGCCTAAGCTAGTTGTCGCATCATCTAAAATATCCACTCCATCTATTACATATAATGGATTTGTAATCTCTGTCATATCGATTAGCGCAGATGTAACAACAACAGTTTCTTCTACATCCTGTGAAATAATATCGCTTGAATGGAAAGCAATTAAAACAATAATCGCATTTAAAAATTTTTTCATATTTCCTCCTTAATGAAAATAAAAATTAGTTAAAAAAGTAAAATTAACTAATTTAAAGGAGGGGCTCTAGAATGATTTGAACTTTTATTAAAACTAACAAATCTAGAAATTAGATTTGTTACAGGGGAAACTTTTTGATGGGTGTTATTATCTCTTGTTAAGGAAATTTTAATGTCAACGTTTTCTTCACATGCCTGACATTCTGATACATGCTGATCGTCACTATGCTCATAATGATCAACAAAGCCATGAAGAGACAAGCCTGCAAAAAACAGTAATGATAATAAGAAATATTTTTTATTCATGAGCGAGGCATACTAGACCATTAATTTTTCCATTTTTCAAGTCTTTTAGAGTTTTATCTGCGGTTGATATGTTTCTTTTCTCAACATTCACATGTTCTATTTTTCCTTCTCTGACTAAGGTCATTAATTCTTCCATTTCTTTTAGGCTTCCGACATAAACACCTTTCACAGTTCTTGCAGTTAAAGTGACCATTGGAAGTTGAATAGTTGACTCACCTCCAATAAGTCCAACAATCACATATGTTCCACCTCTTTTTAGCCCAAACATGCCAGAGGCTAAATCAAAGGTAGCAGTAGCACCAACGAAATCTATAACACTTGTTGCGCCACCATCAGTCAATTCATTGATTTTTTGAATAATATTTTCATCCATTGAGTTAATAACTTCAGAGGCACCAGCTTCTTTTGCAATCGCAAGTTTTTCTTCATCAATATCAATAACTATGGGGTTAATTGAATAGGCTGCTTGAATAATCTTAAGCGCTAGCAAACCTAGACCACCTGCGCTAATAATGACAACTGAATTCTGACCCTTTTTTAGATTTGCTTTTTTTAGAGCACTGTATGCTGTTAAGCCTCTGCAGGCATAACTCCCTGCAATTTCATCAGGAGCATTACCTGCATCAAATAAATATTTTGAATCAGGAATTAAAACATATTCCGCATAACCACCATTAACATTTACACCTATATTTTTAGTTTTCAATGGAGAGCAATAATGTTCTCTATCATTAGTACAATCTTCACATTCACCACACCCAACCCAAGGATATGCAACATATTTTTTGCCAATTTCAATATTCTTTACTTCTTCTCCTAATTCTACAACTTCACCATAAACTTCATGACCCATTGCAAGAGCATCTGTCATCAATGGAACTGGAAGTTTTGCTTCGCCACCCAAGCTAAAGAAGCCTTCATGAATATGAACATCTGAATGACAAACGCCACAAGCGACTGTTTTAATAAGAATTTCTTTACCAGACGGTTTTGGCTTCTCAATTTCAAACTCTTTTATTGGCTTGCCGTTTTCTGTAAATTGAAATGCTTTCATACCTAACCTTTTGTAATTTTAAATTATAAATTATATTATTCTCATTATGACCTATTTTATAAAATTCTTTATTACATTGCCTTTTATGCTTTTATGTTTTAATCATGAGCTAAGAGCAGAACCATTTAAATCCACTTATCAACCTTTACCTTCAATAAATGTACTTATTAAAAATGCAAATATTTATGACGGAGAAGGTAATGAGCTTCAAAAAACTGACTTGTTAATACAAAATAGAAAAATTGTTGCTATTGGTAAAGACTTGCCTGTATCTGATAATTTTCAGGTAATTGATGCTTCCGGTAAATGGGTAACTCCAGGCATTATAGATATTCATTCTCATATGGGTGTTTATTCTGCGCCAGGAGTTTCCACAAGTTCGGATGGAAATGAAGCTACCAGCCCAGTTACCGCTGATGTATGGGCTGAACATTCTATGTGGGTTCAAGATCCTCAGTATGCTCTTGCCCTAAGTGGCGGTGTTACTGCTTTCCATGTCCTGCCAGGTTCTGCAAACTTAATTGGTGGTAGAGGAGTAACAGTAAAAAATCTACAAAGAAATACTATAAATTCTATGAAGTTTCCAAACGCACCTCATTCTTTAAAGATGGCATGTGGTGAAAATCCTAAAAGGGTTTATGGAAATAGACAACAAGCCCCATCAACTAGAATGGGTAATATCGCAGGTTATAGAAAAGCTTGGATAGAAGCTGAGGCATATCTTAACCGTTTAAATGAATATGAATCAAAATCAACTGAAGCAAAAGAAATGGGTTATAAGCCTACTAGAGATTTAGAACTAGATACATTAGCTGGAGTACTAAGAGGTGAAATATTGGTTCATAATCATTGTTATAGAGCTGATGAAATGGCAATGATGATAGATGTTGCTAAAGAGTTTAATTACAAGATCACTGCTTTTCACCATGGCGTCGAAGCATACAAGATTGCAGATTTATTAGCCGAGAATAATATCTGCGGAGCATTATGGGCAGATTGGTGGGGATTCAAGCATGAAGCATATGACATGGTGCAAGCGAATATTGCAATCGTAGATCAAGCAAGAGACGGAACTGGATGCGCCATCGTTCATTCCGATGATGCAATAGGCATTCAACATCTAAATCAAGAGGCTTCGAAAGCATTATCTGCAGGACTGAGAGCAGGTTTTGATATTACTAAAGCGCGAGCAATGAACTGGATAACAAGTAATCCTGCTAAAGCAGCTGGTATTTATGATCAAACAGGTTCTTTAAAAGTAGGCAAAAATGCTGATGTGGTTATATGGTCAAAAAATCCATTTAGTGTATATGCATTAGCTGAAACAGTTTTTATAGATGGTGCGCTAGCCTACGATAGGGCCACTAATTTTTTCCCATCTAGTGACTTTGATGTTGGCATAATAAGCCCAACTAAAAACAGGACTGCGGAGTAGATATGAATAATAAAAGAATTCACCTATCTTTAATGTGTATTTTTGGCTATGTATTAATTGCCTTTGCTGCTAATACCATTGCAGACAACATCTTGATTAAGAACGCAACCATATATGATGGTAACAAAAATCAATCCTATCAAGGAAATATTCTTATAGATGGGAAAGTAATCAAAAGAGTCTCCCCTAATGATATGCAAGGTGATTTTATTATTGATGCTTCTGGAATGATAGTTACACCTGGATTAATAGCTACAGATACTAATATAGGGATAGTAGAAATTGGAGCCTTGAGTGTGACAAGGGATGACTCATCAGAAATCTATAAAATTGGATTTAGTATTTATGATGCTTTTAATCCAAACTCAACTCTAATCCCCTGGAATAGATCTAATGGTATTACTTCTGCTTTAACTATTCCTCGAAACACTTCGAGCCCAATTGGTGGATTAGGATCATTCTTTGTTTTAGATGGAAAGCTAGATATTACTGGAGCAAAAGATATAGTAATGACAGGAAGTGTTGGAGGTAGTAGTAACCATTCAAGGTCAGAAACGTATGCGGTTATAGATGATTTATTGTCTTTTGCAAAATCAATAAATCAAAAAAGTTTAGATACAGACAAGAATATTTCTGAGCTGATAGATGATTCTCCAATTGCTGAATTTATGGAACTCCATCCAAGAGATATAAGAGCTTTATTTGAATTAATTAACAATGACATGCCTCTAGTAATGAAAGCTCATCGCGCATCAGACATACTTAAGCTTATTGAATTGAAAAGAAAATATAATTTAAATTTAATAATTATGGGAGCGCAAGAGGCTCATATGGTTGGAGATATCATTGCTTTAAATGATATTCCCTTGATCATTAATCCTATAAATAATATACCTGGCTCTTTTGACGAGCTTGCTTCTAATATAAAAATGGCAAGCAGGCTTGAGAAATATGGAATCGATTTAATGTTCACTGCTCCAAGAAGTCACAATTATCATTTGATAAGACAGGGTGCTGGAGTAGCAGTTGCTCATGGAATGTCTTATGCGACTGCAATTAAGGGACTTACATCGACTCCAGCTAAAGTTTTTAATCTTGAAAAAAGAGGCGAAATTAAACCTGGAAATTACGCAGATATAATTATTTGGGACGCTGATCCTTTAGAACCATCATCTATGCCAGAATATGTTTTTATAAACGGTGAAAACGTTGATCTAACAACCAGATCATCAAGATTGCGTGATAGATATACATCCGATCCAGAAAAACCAAATACATATAGAGATTAATTATCTTTATTTTTGACGACCCAATATAAAAGGGCAATAAAAATTAGGTTACCAATTACATAGACTGAAAGGTCCATTTTATATGGATATAATTATTAAAGAAATCACTAGCGCCGTATAAAGAGCAACATAGATATATTGTGCAACCTTAAAATCTTTTCTTAAGGTTTTATTTTTTTCATTTTCTGAATTATTATCTAACTTCATAACCCATCCTATAAAAAAAAGTTGTCATTAACAATTACCCATTTATTTTTTCTTCAATTGTAAAAATTGGCAATCCTAATCTGATAAGCTCATCCTCTTTATCCATGAATACTTTTTTATATTTATAAAAGGGAAGTCTAGGAAATAGGTGATGCATTCCATGATAATTTTGATAAGACCAGATCCATGTCATGGGATAATCCAACCATTTTTTTGTTCTTATAACATTTGTATCACCAAATTTTTCAGAGCTTTGATGAGGCATATGAACTAAATAATCAAAAAATATACCTAAAAGCATCACGGCAAATAACAAAGGGATAACATAGCTTAATATAAAGTGATACCAAGGGACTGAGAATACATTGGTAAAAATAATTAATAAAATTACTGGAATCAGGGATTCTATTGTCCCAATTTTCATTTTTATTTTTGCAATCTTATCATTTTTAAGTTTTTCATTTTTTATATAAAAATAATCTTTTATTAATAAAATAAAAAAGCCTCTTGCCATGATTGAAAACCAATTCGAACCTTTTATTATGTAATCAGGATCCAAATCTTTGTCATTAGCATGCTTGTGATGCTCTAAATGACTCCAAGTATGCTGTGTATAGCTATGCAGATAGAAAAGTGCACTTAAAAAGCCGAAAAGCGGATTAAGAAACCTATATTTCTGATTTGCACCAGATATATTCTGATGACTGGCTTCATGTAAAGGTGTGTACATTACATACATAAAATAACTGGTAATTATTAGATGTGGTAATAAATGAATTTGTTCTTTTGCATATAAAACTTGCAGTGTAATTATCACAGCTGCTGCAACAAAAAACGTTATTATTGTTGGCCATGCAACACCTGAAATATTTGATTTAACAGTATTAAGAAGACTTTGATAGTCTTCATTATTTGCATAACTCATATGAGATATATTATAACAAATGGAGCCACCTGTCAGATTCGAACTGACGACCTGATGATTACAAATCAACTGCTCTAGCCAACTGAGCTAAGGTGGCGAAGGGTAGTATTATATACAAATTAATGATGTGAGAAAGGGTAAAGTGTTTTAATAATATAAAATTATTTATGTTGTAATATTAAGCATACTTTGATACTTTTGAAATATTCATACTTAATAGGAGTTCATATGAAAAAAATAATAATGAGTTCATTTCTAATAGCCTCTCTTGGTTTATTATCAGACGATCATTTACCAGCCGGGTATTCAAAATATCAATCAAACTTTTTATTTAGTTGTTCTAGACCAGCTAAATGTTTGGAAGCATTTAATAAATATATGAATGCTCCAGAAATAAAAAGTCAAAAATTTGAAGCTGATATTTATGCAGTTCTTCATAACGGTTGGGATGAAGCGACTCATGGAGTAAGTTTTTATTATAAAAGTGCTGATGAGTATGCTAAAGGCAATCAACTATTTGTTACATCAGAGGCTGGAAGGAAATTTAGAAAGAGAATGCTGGAGCTTGATATTAAAGCCACAGCACAAAACCTTACAGTTCATTCCGTAGGCGTCACTAATAGAGGTACAGCAGCAGACAATGTCGTAAGTTTAAGATGGAGTCTTGAAGTTTCAGATACTGCTAAGTTCGTTCCACTTTGGATGGACTTTTCTAAAAGTATTGAGAAATATGAATGGTCAGCAAATGCATACGGTCTTCAGTCTCATTATTTAGGCAGTAATGGAAGGATAACCCATGAAATATGGACAGCATTTTCAAGCTCACAAGATGCTTTAGCATTCTTAGATGGAATGTATAATTCAAAAGAATTCGCAGACTATTCTCCTAAAGCTGATGAATATAGTGATTTTATAAGATCTTATATGGAAGTTAGCTTGAGTCAGTTTAATCCTGATTAACACCATTTTATTAATAAAAAGGGAGTTATAAAGCTCCCTTTTTTGTATCTTAAGTGAAGTTAAAATAAATATTATTTCTTATTTGGAAAAGCACAACCAGTTCCACCACCCCCACAGTAACCATTAGGATTTTTTGCTAGATACTGTTGGTGGTATTCTTCTGCTAAATAGTAATTCTTAACTTTATCAATTTCAGTTGTAATACTTTGAAAATTATTTTGTTCCAACTCAACCTGATAAGTGGCTTTTGTTTCCTTTGCAATTTTAATATCAGAATCTTCTGAAGCATAAATTACAGATCTGTATTGAGTTCCTAAATCATTCCCTTGTCTCATACCCTGAGTAGGATCATGGCATTCCCAAAAAATTTTTAAGACTGATTTCAAATCAATAATCTCAGGATCATAAATAACTTTCACCACTTCAACGTGATTGGTATTTTTATAACAAACATCTTCATAGGTTGGATTTTCTGTATTTCCTCCAGAATAACCAACTGAAGTTAAAAAAATACCTTCTAAATCCCAGAATTTTTTTTCAACTCCCCAGAAACAACCTGCCCCCAAAATTATTTCTTTAAATTCCTTTGGATATTTTGTTTCAAGAGATATTTTTTTTAAATAATGAATCATATTAATATATTCCCTTTACATTTATTTGACCACTTTTGAAAATTTCAAGACCATTGTCAGTTTCAATTATTGCATTTCCATCTTTATCTATATCTTTAAAGATAACATTCTGTGTTATCTTATCCTTTCCATGTATTTCTATTGTTTTGTTCATGTGAACACAACTATCCCTCCATTTATCGGCCCAATTCATTGGCTTTTCAATAGATATCTTAATAATTTCATTCGTGATTTCACTAATAAATTCATTTCTTTGATTTTGAAAGCCATATTTAGATAAATCACCCCACCAACTTTCCTTTTCATTAAGCTTAATATTAATTCCAATACCTATTATTGTTTTAACTTTTGAACCAAAAAGTTCTTTTTCAACAAGAATGCCACCAATTTTTTTGTTTTTAAACAAAATATCATTTGGCCATTTTAATTTAATATTCAATGAATTATTCATTTTTACAATTACATCCTTACAAATTAAACCTGTAAGCAAACTAATAGGTGCAAAAGATAGGTCATTCTTAGTACAAATCGTCATGTAAATATTACCTAAAGCTGGGCTTGACCATTTTTTGCCACGCCTTCCTCTGCCTTTTGTTTGTTTTTCTGCAACAATTAAATGGAAATCATTTTTAAGATTTATTCTCTTTGCTTCATCATTTGTTGAGTCAATTTCGTTAAAAATATTGATATCTACTATATTCTTCGATATTTTTTTGGCGATCTCCTCTTTATTTAATGGTTTCAATTATAAGAAATTAGTTGACTTAAAGTCATTCTAGAACAAAAATAGCTACCTTTAAATGGAGAGGTGGGTGAGTGGTTAATACCA
>MDSW01019674.1_pt1 | contig 16745 bp, 14 predicted proteins | sample 811171 | NCBI WGS metagenome assembly MDSW01 (sample SAMN05326641, study PRJNA326480) | marine metagenome | isolation source: seawater | place: Atlantic Ocean: North West | collected 2012
AACCATCTCATCAAACTAGTAAAAAAATTATTACCTTGATTATAAGATAAGCCTTTAGTGGTTATTTTTTTATTAACAAAAGTTTCGTTCTGTGAATAAATCAACATACCGCAAGCATTAGAAAAAATTGGATCCGAGATATCAAAATCTTGAGAGATTAGTCTTGGGACAGCCCTTCTAACGGGTGACTGGAAAATTTCACTGGCTAAATCATCAATGCCAATAAGCTGGCTAGCCCCTCCTGTTAGTACCACTCTTTTTTGATTTAACAAACCCGGGCTAATATTTTGAATCGCAGACTTCACCTTTTCAAATATATCTAGAGCACTTGTTCTGGATATATCAGCAATATTTGATTTATGAATTTGCTTCTCGGAGCCTACATCTTCCTCATAGCCCAACTGTTGTATAGTAACAGTATCTCCATTATCATATGAGTTAGTAAGAACACCCCCATACAAAATCTTTAACTTTTCGGCATCACCTATGCTGATTGATAGTGCGCGCGCAATATCAATAGTTATATTATTACCACCATATGGTACCACACCTGCATAACGAAAAATATTATCAGAGAATATCGAATAAGATGTTGTTCCGGCCCCCATATCAATGACAATTGATCCGAGGTTTGCTTCGTCACTCGACAGAGTTGCTACTGCACTTGAAATCGGTGTAAAAATTATCCTTTCCAATTTAATATGCGCGCTTTCAATCACATTACTAATATTCTGAATGATACCTTTTGCACATGTTAGATTATTTAGATTTATATTTAGTTTTTCTCCATACATGCCTACTGGATCTTCAATTAAATCGACTCCATCAATTGAAAAACCTAATGGAATGGTATCAAATATTAATTTATCAGATGACTCATTCTGTTCTGCAGCTATTGATAATGCTTTATCCAGCTCTCTTTTTGTCACTTGGGTATCATTAATTGGAATGCTAATTTCAAATAAATTTGACTCAACCTTATTAGAATTGATATTCGCTGTAATTTTATCAATAGTTAATGAGGACATTTTTTCAGCATCCTCAATTGCTTTCCTAATTGCCAATTCTAGATTTGAAGGATCAACTATGCTTCCGTGTTCAAAACCACTGGATTTATGGTGACCCAGCCCAAGAATTTCAAATTTTCCCCCATAATCTTCAACAATGGTATTTTTTGCTATTAAACAAATTATTTTATCTGAACCAATATCCAATACTGCAGAAATTGTATTGATATTTTTTTTAAGATTTAATCCAGACATCTTATCAAATGACATCAAATACATGAGAAACTCTTAAATTATATTTTGGAGCTGTTCATCATAATACCGGCGGGTAGTATATCAATTCTATCGGGTAATCTCATATCAATTATTTCAATATATCTGCTCAGAAGTGAGTACTCTCTGTCTAAACCCTCTATCTCCTTGATCGCATTCGCAACATTCTTTTCCGGCAGGTGTATTGTTATTCCATTGTGTAGTCGGATTGTCCAGCGTCGGTCTCCTACCCTCAACATTGATTTAACTTTTTTTTCGAAATCAGGATAATTTTCTATCATTGAAATAATAACTGGTATGTCCTCAAGTGCATTCGGTCCAGCAACCACCTTTAAATTTTTAAATTTATCAGGATTTAATTCGCTAATTATTTTTGAATTTCTATCAACTAAAAACTTATTTCCTTCATTATACCATATTGCAATTGGATTATGCTCATACACTTTAACCTCTAATGTTGATGGATAAATCTTCCTTAATTCAGATTTTTTAACCCAATCTATATTATTTATCTCAGAGCTAGTTTTTCTTAAATCTATACTTGAGAGTGATATTCCCCTGAGCTCAGATACAATGTTTACGACCTCGCTTGCTTTTGTATTTTCAATTCCTGATATTTTAACGTTCTTTAATTTTACATCTAAATTAATATATTCCATCGAGCTGCTAATAATATTTTTTGAATTTTTAATTAAAATTGGCGTGCAATAAACTAGAATTAATATCAACGCAACAATTACAAGTGCTTTCAATTTATATTTTTTATTTATCCTAAAAATAAAATTTCGCATTATTTATCCTAATAAATCAATATCTGTTGTACGATGCGTCACAAATAATCCAATCAACCAATTCATGGAACGAGATACCTGAGTACTCTGCCAATTCAGGCAGCAGAGATTTCTTGGTCATTCCCGGTTGAGTGTTTACTTCAAGACACACAAGCTTTTCTTCTTTGGATGAGGAATATCTAAAATCAACCCTCGTGACGCCTCTGCATCCTAAACAATCATGCGCTGCCAATGAATATTCTCTCATTTGTTCGTAAATATTTGGTTTAAGAGTTGCTGGAATGATATGTGCAGCAGAATTAGAACTATATTTCTCGTCATAATCAAATAATTGTCCACTTGTCACTATTTCAGCTATTTGCGTAGCCTTACCCCCAATGACTCCACAAGTATAATCAGCACCATCCACGAAATCTTCTGCAAAAAAAGTACTCAATGACTCATGGTTCTTCTCAATGAATTCATCTAACTCATTTTTTGAATTTATCAAATAAATATCAACACTTGATCCGCCATTGATTGGTTTGATAACAATTGGGAATTCAATTTTATCATTTGAATTTTCGAGTAAATATGATTTGGCTACTGGGATTTTTTGATGTTTAAAAATTTCTTTTGATTTTAATTTATTCATTGCATTTGCTGATGCAAGAATACCAGAATGCGTATATTTGATATTTAAAAATTCAAAAATTGATTGGATATATCCATTCTCTCCCCAAGATCCATGTAAGCAATTAAAGACAATATCAAAGTTTAGCTCAGTCAGGCTTGTTATTATATTATAATCCGGATCTAATGTTTGAACTCTATATCCCAGATCTTCTATCGCTTTTTGACAGACTTTACCGCTCTGTATACTTATCTCTCTCTCCGGCGATATACCTCCCATGAGTAATAATATATTTTGTTTTTTTGAAAAATTATTCACAACTCAACCTTCGGACCGTTTCCAATCCTTCTTATTTCCCACTCTAGATCTATTCCTGTTTTCTCTTTAACGCGCTTTTTTATTTTTTCCCCCAAAAGCTCAATATCATGTGCAGTTGCATTACCTCGATTGATTATAAAATTTGCATGTAATCCAGATATAACAGCATCACCTGATGATAGACCCAAACAGCCTGCATCCCTGATTAATTTCCATGCTTTAACATTTATGGGGTTCTTAAATGTTGATCCTCCGGTTCTCTCCTTTACTGGCTGAGCAGAGTTTCTATGTTTCTTGTGCCTATTAATCTCTTGAATAATTTCCTCTCTGTTTACAATCGATCCTTTGATGGTCGCGGAAATGCAAATCATATGATCCGAAATATTACTCGACCTATAGCCATAACATATATCAGAGAGATTACTGTCAAACTCATTACCCCTATCATCAATAAACTTTGCCGATATTAGTATGTCAGCAACTTCTGCCCCATAGGCGCCTGAATTCATCTTAACTGCGCCTCCAAAAGTTCCTGGTATTGTATTAAGAAAAGAGAGACCTCCAAGATTATTTTTTAGTACAAAATTTGAAATCTTTTTACTGGGTACTGCAGCTCCGCACTCTATGGTATCAACCGCAGTCTGCTTGATGTAATTGAATGCTCTACCAAGAACTATGACCACACCTGGTATGCCATGATCTCTTATTAATGTATTTGATGCGCCACCCAGGACAGTTACAGGCACATTACTTGGTTTGATGTGCATAAATTTTTTCAGATCAGTTAAATCTTTTGGTTTGAACATCAACTCAGCAGAACCTCCCACACGAAACCATGATATTTTTTTTAATGGATAATTCGTGTGCAGATAACCTGTAACTCTTCCATCAAATTTAGCTTTCAGTTTATCAGCATCTGAAAAGTGATTCATAGAACATTCCGTCAGATTTCTTTACAAATAGCTTTTGATATTTCATTTATATCCCCCGCACCAACAAATAGTACAATATCACCTTCTTTTGTTATATTTTTCAAAAATTTACTTATCTCTCTCTTTGATAAAAAATGAGTATCTGTATTAGATTTTTTCTTTATATCTTCTGCAAATTTCCAATAGTCAAATATATTTTTATATTCTTCACCAGCAGCATAAATTGGTAAAATTCCAAGACAATCTGTATACTTGAATGAGTTACAGAAACTATCATATAATGACAGTGTTCGACTATACCTGTGCGGCTGAAAAATCGTTATCACCCTATTTTCAGCTTCTTCTTTTGCTGACTTCAATAGCTGATTAATTTCTGTTGGATGATGCGCATAATCGTCGAAATATCTTATTCCACTCTTTTCAATAATGCTAGAAAATCTTCTATATACTCCCTTATATTTTGCTAATTGATATATGATCTTTTCTTCAGCTATCCCATTAAGCAAGCCAATTACTACTGCAGCCGTTGAGTTCCAGACGTTATAGACTCCTGGCACATTAATCCGAAGATTCAAATTATATTTTTTCCCATTGATAAATCCAGATAGGTCGAATTTATGGCCAAAAGGCAGTTTCTCTATATTTTTTATTATAACATCTGAACGCTTATCAGTCCCATAACTTATTGTATTTGGTGATTTTGAATGACTAAAAACTTTTGAAGAAATTGGATTATCTCTAAAATATAAAAAATATCCCCCTTCTTTAATATTGTTTGCAAAGTTTAAAAATGACCGCTCAACATTCTTCATTGTTCCATAGTTTTCCATATGATCATCATCTATATTAGTAACCAACGATATATCAGAGGGTAATGATAAAAATGTTTTATCGGACTCATCCGCTTCAACTACCATCCAATTACCATCCCCTATCTGTAGATTTGAATTGAAAGAGTAGTCAATCCCACCAATCAATGTGGTCGGTTTAATTTTGTCATACGATAATATCCAAGATGTCATTGATGTACATGATGTCTTGCCATGCGTACCAGAAATACATATAGACTTCTTTTTTTGCATAACTTCTGCAAGCATCTGAGCTCTCGAATATATTGGGATATTAAGATCTTTTGCTTTGATAAATTCTGGATTCTTATTTTTTACGGCTGATGAGTAAACAACTTTTCCAATATTAGCATTTATGTTATCAGAATTATGCCCAACAAATACTTTAATCCCCATGTTTTCAAGGCTTTGCAGTATATCACTATTTTTGATATCACTGCCTTGCACATTATATCCATTGTGCAGACATAGTTTTGCAATGGCAGAAAGTCCAATGCCACCAATACCAATGAAATGTATGGTTAATAGATCCTTATTCTCGTTATTTTCAATCATTCTGATAAATATTTATCTAATAGCTTTACAAATACCTTTCTGGATTTTACCTTGCCAATTTCTCTGGCTTTGTTTGCCATTCTAGTTCTTTCATTTTTACTTAAAATTAAATTAATTATCATTTTTGACATCATCTTCGGATGACTAGTAGCTTCATTAAAGATTAGACACGCCCCCTTATCAAAAAAAAATTTTGCATTCTTGAACTGATCCTCATCAATTGAGTTTTGCAATGGGACCAGAATGAAGGGCTTGCCAAATGAGCATATCTCGAAAATTGTATTGGCACCTGCTCGTGATATAATGATATCTGCTTTCGCCATGATACTGCCAATATCTGAGAAGTAAGGTTTGATGTCAAAATTAACTCCAATTTCTCTGTATTTTTTTTCTAATAGAACCTTGTCATCACTGACACAATTTTGATAAATTTTAAGCCTTTCTTTTATTTCTTTGGATAGATAGCACAGAGTGTCTGGTATGAGATCTGTGAATTTTTTTGCTCCTTGGCTGCCCCCTAGAACTAAAATGCTTAGAGAATTACCTTCCTTATTTTCACACAAAGAGTATTTCGTAATTCTGTCCCTTAATGGCAGGCCAGTAAAAACAGCTTTTTCTTTCTGTTTTAACTTGATATTTTCCGTATTCTCAAATGATAATAGAATTAATTCAGCAAAATATGATATGAATCTATTAGCTCTACCCATAACTGCATTTTGCTCGTGAATTATCACAGGTATCATTAACAAATAAGCAGCAATCGCTGTTGGAAATCCTGTGTAACCACCAAAACAAATTATTAACCTTGGCCTAAATCTGATGAGATGATAAATCGACTGAATTAGACCTATTGATAGGTAAAATAAAAAAAATAACTTCGAGTTAATATCAGCTCTAAATGGAGATGATGAAGTAATCCTCTTTACATTGATATTATCTAACTCTTGCAGATATACCTGACCCCTACTGTCACTAAAGAAATTGATAACAAGATCAGGATCGTAAATAATCAACTCCTCGTAGAGAGATATTGCGGGATTAATATGACCGCCGGACCCACCACATGCCAATACAATTGATCTCTTTTTCATTTCTTTATACCTCCAGTCAGCTCTGAAAGCTCAGTTTACGCGATGAATATTCAAAATTAGTTTTCTTTTGTCTTGTAAATGCAAGAATGAGACCAAATGTTATGGCGATGGAGATAGCTGAAGAGCCCCCATATGAGATAAATGGTAGTGTCATTCCTTTTGTTGGCACAATCCCAAGATTTACGGCAATATTTATACCCATCTGTAAGCAAATTAGCGAGATAAGACCGATCGTTGAAATTTTTGCGAACAAATTTTGCTGATTTATAGATCTTTTGACACCTCGAAAAATTATGAATGCAAACAAAAATATAATAATAAAACAGAAGATTAATCCAAACTCCTCAGCAGCTACTGCAAAAATAAAATCTGTATGAGCATCAGGAAGTATATTCTTTATTGTTCCTTCACCCGGCCCAACGCCAAACCACCCACCATTAATTATGGCATTATATGCCGTATCAATTTGATATGTATCACCAAGATTCGGGTTTAAAAAAATATTTAGTCGTTGAGTAAAGTGATCAATATAAATATAAGAAAGGGCAATACCGGTCAGTGATATTAGAAAAATTATAACTCCAACAATCAACGGCATTCCCGTTATAAAATAAATTATGGAGGCTGAGAGTGTTACTAAAATTGCTTGGCCAATATCGGGTTGCAAAATCAAACCTATGATAAAAATTACATACAATATAAAAGATAATGATTTTCCAGGTACTTTCTTTATTATTGACTCAGACATCAACCAAGATATCAACACAATAAAGGCTGGCTTTGCAAATTCTGACGGCTGCAGCGAGATTATACCGAGATCCATCCACCTAGTAGCCCCCTTAATTTCGACTCCAAAGATATTAATGAAGAATATTGAAATGAGCGACACTGCGAAGATTAGCAGGCAAAGCCTGCGAATATTTTTTAGATTTAAGAATGAAAAGAATATTGTGACCAAAGCACCAAAAACTATAAATATAGATTGCTTCTTTACAAAATAATATTGGTCAATGTAATTCAATCTTTCAGCTATTGGCGGACTTGCAGCTAAGTTTAATACAATTCCAAAAATAATGAGAATTATGATAGCGCCCAACTGCACCCTATCAATTGTCCACCACCAATCGGATAAACCTGATTTAGTTGATCTGCCGAATTTCATTTCTTTCCCTAACCACTTCCCCAACAATAGATGTAAATTCCAAACCTCTTTCCTCAAAATTTTTATACTGATCAAAAGATGCGCATGCTGGTGAAAATAAAATAGTTACTCTTGATTTAGACTTTTCAGCATCCTTGGTTGAACTATTGATTGCATTTCTTAATGTCACACAATTCTCATACTCAACTTTTGAATTGAATAAAGTTTTACTAAGCGAATCTGCTGACTCACCAATTAGATAAGCCTTCTTTATTTTTGAAAAATATTGAGTAATTTGTGAAATTCCACCATATTTCTCAACACCACCTAGTATCCAATAAATATTATCAAATAAGGTCAATGCTTGTTTTGTTGCATCAGCGTTCGTTGCCTTACTATCATTTATATATTGAATATTTTTATATTCATGGATTAATTCAGTCCTGTGACGCAGGCCTCTAAAACTATCGAAATGCTTACAATAAGAATGAAAGTCAATCTTCATTGCGTGCATGCAAGCAATACAAGCAGTGATATTTGACGGATAAGTTATTTTATAGGAAGCTGAGATTTTTGATATATCATACTTAGACACCTCACCATTGGTGTGTAGTTCGGCAATTTTATTCTTATCTAGTGAATTATTTTTGTATGAAATAAGATTACTTTCGAAATTTCTTTTTTTAATTTCAGAAGATACTATGTCTCCGTCTAAACCAATAATTGAAATATCATCTTCATTCTGGTTTTTGAAAATATCAAATTTAATATCTATGTATTTATCCATATTACCGTGTCTGTCAAGATGATCAGGGCTTATATTGAGCAGTATTCCAATATCTGGCTTTATATTTGGTGATAATTCTATCTGATATGAAGATAACTCGATGATAAATGTTATGTCTTGATCACTCAAATCAAAATCTAACACGCCTGTTGTACCAATATTACCGCCGACTTGCACTTTCTTACCTAATTTATCAAGAATATGATAAATCATCATTGATGTGGTTGATTTCCCATTTGTTCCCGTTAACATTATAATTTTATCATTTCTTTTTCTGTGACTTATTTCATCCACGAAAAGCTGTATATCACAGATTATTGATTTTTTTTTCCTACTAAATTCATCAATGAATTTCTTTTGGGGTGATTTTTTAGTATCTATACCGGGACTTAAAAATAATACGTCTAAATCTTCAACAGAAATTTCCTTGGGGTTTATAATATTTTTACCCCGCCTAAAATAATTTCTTCTTACTAGATCATTATCATCCCATGCTGACACATAAGCTCCACCTGCTTCAAGGGCTCGGATGGCGCTTTCACCTGATAGTCCTAAGCCGAGTACGAATATTTTTTTATTTTTGCAGTGTGTTAATGGAATCATTTTGTCTATAATTTTATCTTAATTTTAATGTTAGTAAGCCTACTAGTGCTAAGATTAATGATATTATCCAAAAACGAATAACGATTGTAGGCTCGCTCCAACCTTTCTGTTCAAAGTGATGGTGTAATGGTGCCATCTTAAATATTCGTTTCCCCGTTAATCTAAAACTAATTACTTGCACAATCACAGAGGTTGCCTCTAAAACAAAAAGTCCACCAATTATCAAAAGAACAAACTCGTGCTTTGTTATAACTGCGATAATTCCTATAATTGAGCCAAGTGATAAAGATCCAGTGTCTCCCATAAAAATCATCGCTGGAGGAGCGTTATACCACAAAAAGCCTATGCCCGACCCAATAACTGCTCCACATACAATTGCTAATTCCCCTGATCCTGGCATGTATTGTATATTTAGATATTCAGAAAAAAGAATATTTCCTGTTAAATATGCGATTAAGCCAAAACTTCCAATTGCGATCATGACTGGCATAATAGCCAGCCCATCAAGACCATCCGTCAGGTTTACAGAATTACTTGATCCTACTATGACTAGAGTTGAAAAAATAATAAAAAAAATACCCAGGTTGATTGAGAAATCCTTCAGAAAAGGTAAAAATACTACCGTGTTGAAATCCACAACATGCCTGGTCAGAAAATATATCGAAATTATGGATATAAATGCCTGTAACATTATTTTGTAAGTACTGCCCAATCCCCTAGATGATGAATTAAATACTTTAAGATAATCGTCATAAAACCCAATCAAACCAAAAAATAACGCAACAAAACCTACAACCCATATGTATCTATTTGATAAATCAGCCCAGAGCAGAGAAGATACAATCACACCAAGCAAAATTATAACGCCCCCCATCGTTGGTGTGCCTGATTTCTCTATTATATGCCTCTTTGGTCCATCGGCTCTAATTGGCTGGCCATTCTTTTGGTGTTTTTTTAAAAATCTTATCATAGGGGGGCTCAAGAGGAAAACAATCAAACCTGATGTGAAAGTTGCAGCAACTGTCCTTGTACTTATGTATGCAAAAGCATTAAGCACTGGAAAAAAACTTATTAGTTCATCAATTAGTAAAATCAGCATATCAAAATTTCCATGTCAATTATTATGTTAATGCCAAATAATTAATAAATTCCTGAACTAAATTATTTAAACCTATCTTATTCCCTCCCTTAATAAATATTAAGTCCCCTCCCGCTATCTCAAACTCTTCAATTGACCAAATATCCCTTACAGACCTGAAATGTTTTTTCTTTTTTTTTGATGAGACCATTCCAAAAAGAGAGCTTAAATACTCGCCACAAAAATAAACATGGTCAATATTCGTCTTATTTATAAGATTTACCAAATCGGAATGATATTTTTCTTCAAACTCTCCCAACTCAAGCATGTCACCAATAATTATAATCTTACGTAATATTTGGCCGTCTTCATATTCACCCACGGATCTTATTGCCTCGAACATTGACGTCGGGCTTGCATTATATGTATCGTCAATCAATTTTACTTGCCCATCATCTAATTCAAAATCAAGCTCCTGCCATCGTGATTTTTGTACATTTGATTTAACAATATTTTTTAATACCTCATTAAGATCATAATTTAAGATATGCGCAATACCTAAAACTGGAAGATAATTATTTATAATGCTTATATTTTGCATATCTGAATACGCTTCAAAAATCTCGCCAAACACTCTAAATTGAATAAAAACTTTTCCCTTACCCCGAGTAATTTTACTTATTTGAATATCTGATTTTTTTGAATGGCCAAATGTTATTGACTGTAAATTTTTCGCTAAAGCTTTGTTTTGTAAGAGTTCAAAGTATTCACTATCACTTGGAAGCAGCACAATTCCATCGCTCGACATTCCATCAATAATACTTGACTTTTCAATTGCAATATTCTCTTTACTGCCGAGATTTCCAATATGTGCCTCACCTATATTTGTAATTATAGCAATATCAGGATTTATAAGTTTTGATAGGTTGCTTATTTCGTTTTTCATATTCATGCCAATCTCAAAAATCGCATACTTATCCATCTTGGATATTTGTGCTTTCGATAGTACTATACCCAATTCATTATTAAATGACTCAGGTGCAGCAAATGTTGGTTCATAATATGATAATATATTTTTCAAATAGTCTTTTGTCGTTGTTTTACCCACACTCCCCGTAATAGCTATTTTGAGGGATTTGATATCTTTAAAATTATATTCACCAATTTTTGATAGTGCTATGTATGTGTCTTGCACAAGAATGAGTGGAAAATTTGACTCTTCAAAAATTTTTTTTTCAGAAATTATTGCTGCAGATGCACCATTATGAAAGGCCTGTGATAAGAAATTATGCCCGTCAGAATATCTACCCCTTAAGGCTATAAATATGTCATTTTTTTGAATACATCTGCTATCGGTAGATATATTATATTCTGTGTTATTAAGATATATATCGCTTTTCTGATCTATGATATTTATTGAGTTTAGAGAGTCAAAGCTGCAATTTATCCTGTAATTATCGTTCATTTAGCCCTTTTTATAGTTTGCTCAACAATACTGTGATCCGAAGAAACTATTTTCTCCTTCCCGTAGATAATATACTCTTCATGCCCCTTTCCACATATGAGAAGATTATCCTCTGATGATAACTCAGAAATGCCATAACTTATTGCCTCCTCGCGGTTTGCGATCTCAATGTATTTTCTGGATTGCTTCATTAATTGACCTCGTATTAAATTTGGGTCTTCAAATCTCGGATTATCATCTGTGATGATAATTAGATCTGCATATTTATCAGCAATGTCACTCATAATGCTGCGCTTGCCCGTATCTCTGTCTCCGCCTGCACCGAAAACAATAATTAGTCTATTTTTTGTTATTATTCTTATAGCTCCAAGCACAGACTTCATGGCATCTGGTGTATGAGCGTAATCAATGTAAATATTATTATCTTTTAATTTTGCAACACACTCCAATCTTCCTCTAACATCACTTAATTTTTCAATCACCGCGAATGCCTCTGGAATTAGAATATCTGTATTAATTGTGGCCATGCATCCTGCTATTATTGAATTTATAGCTTGGAAAGGTGCTATAAATGGTGTCGTAACGTTTATTTTTTTACCATAACAATTAAGTTGGAGTTGAATGTTGTTATTATCTCCTCTGTTTATATCCAAAATAGAAATTGATGCATTGTTGTTACCTATTGTGATTAAGTTTTCAGCCCTTATTGAATTTATAAAATTATGATATCTCAACGGTAAATCAATCAAATTTACCACGGCTGTGCCTTTTGGGTGTAACAAGTGGGTAAATAATCTTTTTTTTGCATTAAAATACGAGTCCATACTGCTATGATAGTCTAAATGGTCCCGTGAGAAGCTAGTCAATGCCGCGCCCGCTATCTCCAAAGAGTCCATTCTGAGTTGTGAGAGTCCATGGCTTGATGCTTCAATCACCAGATTATGGAAACCCTCAGAAGCAAGTGCATTTACCTGCTTGTGCAGTGAGATTGGATCCGGTGTCGTTAATATACTTGATGTTTTAGAAGCGGAGTTACCCAAGGTCCCGATAGAAGAAGATTTGACTCCCATCAGTTGCCATATCTCTTCTGTCAATTTTGTAACGGAGGTTTTTCCATTTGTACCAGTAATTGCCAATATATTGCTTGGCTGTTTTGGATAAAACTTAGAGCTGACTTCTGATAGTGTTTTACGAATAGAGTTTACCTTAATAATGGGTATATCTATTACCGAACTATCAAATATAAATTCTTTCGGAGCTATAATGCCAGCTGCGCCATTATTTATGGCTTGTTTAAGATGTTTTTCTTGTAGTTGTGTGTTTCTCTCAAGAAGAAAAAATAAATTCCCATTTTTTACTAATCGGCTATCCAAGCATATATCTGTTATGGTTTGATTGGAATTGTGATGCTGCAGCTCCTCGGATTTCATTAGCCTTTCAAGCTTCATTTTTATCTATCCTACTGTATTAATTTGAGGCAACTAAGATTTGATCATAGTCATAGAGCTTTTCAATTGAAGTGGGTTTTATTTTTAACATTGGCGCAATCCTTCTAACTATATTAGAGAAAGTTGGAGCAACATTCCAACCAGCAGTTGCAAACCCATGAGAGTCACTAGTTGGCTTTGGTTCATCAAGCAGTAAAAACATGATATATTTTGGCTCATCCAATGGGAAAGCACCCATAAATGTAGTACGACGATTTTCTTTGTCATATGCCGCGCCAACCAGCTTATTAGCTGTACCAGTTTTTCCACCAACAAAAATACCATCAACAGAAGCTCGTTTTGCTGATCCATCGACAACATTCATATACATTAGTCTCATTATCTTTTCACTTGTAGAAGGCTCCAAAACTTGTTTGTAGATTATATTTGATTCATCTTCAACCTTCAGAAAGGAGGGCTGAAGCAATCTTCCACCATTAAAGAGTGTTGCGCCAGCAACTGCAGCGTGCAATGGTGTAACTGAAATTCCATAACCATAAGAAATCGTCATTGTGTTTATTTCTTTCCAATTGGCAGGAATGCTGCTGCTTGGTAAGTTTTGTATTTGAGTTGATACAGGGTCTAATAACCCCAATTTCTTCAGAAAGGCTTTGTGATAATCGGTACCAAAATCAAGAGCAATCTTTGCAGCACCAATATTTGAGGAGTGAGTAAATATTTCTGATACAGTTAAAACTCGTTCTTGAGGTCTAAAATCACTAATTGTATGCCCACCAATAATAATTGGTTTTCTCGCATCATATTCCGTATCCAAATCGACCAAGCCACTATCTAATGCCATAGCAATGGTGAACGGCTTGAATGTTGATCCTATCTCATATAATGAATTTGTAACCTTATTCATATTTTCGGGCAAAAGTGCGTCTGCATGATATTGGGGATCAAAATCAGGTAAAGAGACAGCTGCAATAACTTCACCATTATTAATATCCATCAATACACCAGCTGCCGCTATCGATGAATATTCATTCATCGATTTGATCAGCTCATCCCTCATGGCGTGGCTCACCTCAAGATCTGCAGATAAGTATACATCCCAACTATTACCGCTCTCTACCTGCTGATCGATAAATTTTTCGACTCCTGCCTGTCCAATGTTATCAATATTTACGTAACCAATAACACTAGATAGAGTATTTGCAGAGCTATAAAAGCGCTTTGTTTCGTCTATAAATTGTATACCGGGTATCCCTAAATTATGTATTCTATGTTGTTCGCTAGGCGTTATACCTCGTTTTAGCCAGACGAACTTCTTATCATTAAATATTTTGTACTCAAGATCTTCTCTTAGAAAACTAGGAACTGCCAATAATAATCGATCAATAATATCTTCCTTATTTCTAAGTAAATTGGGTCTTATTGCAACTGATGATATTGCTATGTTTGAAGCTACCAAATGACCATTCCTGTCATAGATATTGGGGCGCTTCATATTGTGTATATCACTCTCAGTAATACTTATAACTGGTCCTAGTGATAAATTTGCTAAGTATAAAATTTTAGCTGACAAAACCATGAAGCCCAAAAAAAAACAAAAAGATAGAAACTTAATCCTTAAATGAAGCCTTTTTATTTCTTTATTATCTTGAGCTTGAAACATTTGATAAACTATCTTTCATAAGTCTTTTATCGTTAGTCGCCGGTATACCCAATGAGTGATCTTTGTACGAGCTCGTCCATGACCTTGTTAGCTGGTTTAAGTGGAATATCCTCAATTTTTTTAATTTGCGTCACATTCACTGGCTCTAACTCTAAGCCAAATTGATTGGATAAGTTTTGAATCCTATCTGGTTGGGACAAGAGGCTAAGCTCTGCATGTAGTGTTTCTATATCAGATTTTTCATTTTCAATGGCAGCCTTAACTTGAGATATCTCTCTCTTTATATTTTTGCTGTCGTAACTCAAGAAATACAGCATAAAAGAAGTAAAGATGCATAATATTAAGACTGAGATATATAATAATCTGGTCATTTTAATTCCTCTAATATCCTTTTATATTTTTTCATACTATAAATATCTAAATTTTCTCTAAACAAATGCTCTGTTCTTTGTATATATCTCAATTTTGCAGAACGCGATCTCGGATTTTTTACAATCTCATCCCGATCTGGTATATAGAATTTTTTTTCTGGATATATAAATGGATAATTCCCTTGATCTGTAATTTTTGGTTCATATCTTGACTTTGAAGAACTACTACCCGTTAAATGGTCAAAGATATTTTTAACAATCCTATCTTCAAGAGAATGAAATGTTATTGTAGCAATTCGACCACCTACTTTTATATGATCACAAATGCCCATTAACAACGTATATAATTCTTCAAACTCATTATTTACGAAAACTCTTATTGCCTGAAAGGTCCGAGTTGCTGGATGAATATGGGCTCCTTTTTGTTTTTTATAAAAATTTCCGACGGCATCAATAATTATTTTGCTGAGTTGAGTGGTGGTGTTGATAATATTTTTTTTTCTATAATCATTGATCCTATTCGCAATAATATTTGAGTGCCTTTCTTCACCAAAGTCTTTGATTATTTCGGATAAATGCTCCACCTTCATCTTGTTAACAACATCATGTGCGCTGATTACATTTATTCCCATCCGCATATCCAGGGGCCCTTCATTCTGAAATGAAAATCCTCTTTCTGGATCATCAATTTGCATGGATGATACCCCGAGATCTAACAATAGTCCGTCTACCGCTTTAATTGATAGGCTATCAAGTAAGCTTGGAATTTGCGTGTAGCTAGCATTATAAAAATTAATCCGATCCTGATATTTTTCATTAAGTTTTTTTGCAATAGGTGCAGAATTGACGTCTCTGTCTGTTGCAATAATTACACAATCAAATAAATCCAATATTGCGCTGGAATGCCCTCCCCCGCCAAAGGTGCCATCCACATACACACTTCCTCCTCTTAGTGATAATGCGTCAAGCACCTTCTTGGTCATGACAGGTGTGTGATAATATGGTCCGCCAGTAGAAGTTTTTCTACTATCCATCACACTAAAAACCTTTGTTTTTCTTACTCAATAATAACCTTTGCTCTCTTACCTTTTTTTGGGCTTCTTGCAAATAATTACTGAACCTATTTGGCTCCCATATTTGGAATTTTTGACCCAAACCTACGAATATAACTTCGTCTCTAATCTTAGCATGCTGAATTAGGACATCACTTAAGATGACACGCCCATCACTATCAATTCGCAGTTCTTCAGACAGCCCAAAAAGTGCCGTTGATAGAAAATCTTTCTCATCTGAGTATGGATCAAGATTATCCATAAGTGCATAAATATCCCGAGATAGACTATCGCCTCCTGCGTCTATTGCTTCTGCATCAAGAGATGGATAACAGAACATTTTTTGCGATCCATCTTGGAATAGAATATTCCTGAACTGAGAGGGTATTGAGACGCGACCTTTTTGATCAATTTTATTCTTAAATTTAGATAAAAATAATTGCATATAAAAATCCATAAATGGGTATTTATGGGATAACATGGTATTTTTTGGAAGTCAATGGTTTTTTTAATTATTTATTAACCAAATTCTGAGGCTAGATGGCCTATAAGCCGGGTTCTGTGTCAATTTGACGATGATCATTCATCTCGCTCCATGATTACTCATTGAGTCTAGCGACCTACCCAGATAGCAGAATGCAGAGGACATATTTCCATCTCTATTTGGTCTTGCTCCCAGTGGGGTTTACACTGCCAATGATGTTACCACCAT
>MDSW01069515.1_pt1 | contig 16745 bp, 20 predicted proteins | sample 811171 | NCBI WGS metagenome assembly MDSW01 (sample SAMN05326641, study PRJNA326480) | marine metagenome | isolation source: seawater | place: Atlantic Ocean: North West | collected 2012
AAAAATTTTTATAATTGTTTTTTTTTAACAGCAAAATTCTTTTTAAATAGTAATAAGGTATCCAAAAAATATGCTTGATTTCAAATTTCTTAAAAACTTTTTTCCATACTAATAACTCAGCTTTAAAAGGTATCAAATTTAAAATAAAAAAAGCATTATATTGAGATCTTTTAGGATATTTATAATGTGTTAAAAATTTCTCAAGATATTTCTCCAATATTTCTATATCTTTTTTAAAAAATAATTCTTGATCTACTCTACTTTCGTAATTGGGATTCACGCCATTTAAAAATTTTTTACTCACCGCGTCTCCCCACCATTTTAGGCCTCTGAAAGTAGATTGTGTTAATGAGTTAGAAAAATTTAAATTATAATTTTTACAAAATAATTTCATAATTTTATTGTTTTGAGTGTGTAAATCTTCAAGTTTAATTACAATAAAATTTTCTGAAATTTGCGATATATCTTTCACCCCGTTAAACATTCTATTTAAATGAAAATAAAATGTATATGGACTCAAATTTTTACCATCATTATAGTTAAGCCAATTTCTAATTAAAGAACTATAGGATGAAAGTGGGTCTCTAATTGTCATTAAGGTATCAAATTTAATACCAGTTAAATTTCTAATATTTCTTATGTGATGTAGATGAATGACTAAAATTTTCTTTTTTTCTATATCCTCATTACAACTAAGTGCGTAAGCTAAATGAAAGTTTTTTAAAACATTATATTCATTAAAATCACTTATTTTAAAAAACTTTCTTAGCTCTTCCTTAAATTTCTTTTCATCCACAAGGTAATATTGATTTTTATTATCTCCTAACTGATTGTGTCTCTCTATTTCGTTAAGTCTAGAGTCAAAGAACTTTTTATATCTTTTTATAAAAGTTTCATATATCTTTTCAAAATCTCTCGTGTCTTTTATTTCTTGCCAAAATTCGTCAAAATGGAAATGATCTGGAAATTGTAAGACTTCCTCATGAGAGTCGAGCAGGCTTTGAAAAAGGTCGATACCTGATCTCCCTCCTCCAATAAGAACTAGTACTTTCATTACTTTTTAATTACAGAATTTATCTTTTTAAAAGTTTCTTTTGTAAGTGATTCTATTGACTTATCAAAATTATTTTTGATTATAATGTTAGGATTTTTAGGAAATTCTGGTTTTATGTTTACTCCAACGATTTGTTGCTTCTTTTTGGAAAAATAAATTTTCTTTTTTTTAAATCTGATTATCTTGTCTAAATCAGCTTTGATGTATATTTCTAAATAGTTTTTAATATTTTTTTTATTCCATGATCTCATTGAGTCTATCATTCCAACAATTGCAAAAATTAGATTTATATTTTGGTCAGTCACAAATTTAGCAAATTTGTTAAATTTTTTTGAGAGTTTTTTTCGTTCTTTTTTCGAATACTTTGTGAATTCAAATATATTTCTTATATCATCACCGCTTACGAGAAAAGTTTTTCCATATTTACTCTCTATTTTATTTTTAAGTTTTTTTGCAATTGAAGTTTTTCCTGAGCCAGATAAACCTGTTATCCAAAAAAGAATACCTTTATTTTTGTAAATCTTCATTTTACTAACTTTTATTGAGAAGTATTGATTTAATATCTGAAATTTGAAGTTCTATAGGATTATTTTTCAACCTTTGAAAATTTATACCAGATAATATTTTTTGGTAATTTTTTTTTATATTTATACCCAATTTTAAAAAGTTACTCTCCAGATGAGCTTCTTTTTTCAAATTTTTTAAATATTCATCCAGCTCAGATATATTCTTAGTTTTTGTAATTTTGAAAATAAATTCATATTTTTTTTTTAAATTGGATTGATTAGTTTCGTATTTTTGGTTTAAAAAATTAAACTTAATAAATTCATTCAAAGTAAGAGATACAGCGTGGCCATGTTTAATTCCAAAATGAGAAGTAAATGGGTATGAAACAGCATGTGGTGCGGTTGTTTTTGTTATACTTATAGCTTTTCCGGAATAGTGAGCGGCTAAGGCCATGTTTTCAGTATTGCTAATAGTTGGTCGATTTACATGATTAATAAAACTAGGCAAAGATAATTCTAGGGATTTTTTTGCAAATTGCATACTTTTTGAGTTAGCTTTTATTGAAAGAATTGACTCTAAAGCTTGCGATATAGCATCAAAGCCAGCTGCAGATTTAATCTGTCTGCTACAATCAATTATAAGTTTAGGAATAATAAAAAATTCGTCTGGCTTAATAATTTTATCTTCTAAAGAATATTTAATTTTATCCACGTATACCACAGCATTCTCAGTTACCTCTGCACCCGAACCAGCCGTGGTTGGAACAGCAATTAATTTACATTTTTTTTTTTGATTTTTAAGATTGATTTTTTTATTTTATTTTCTAAATCTTTTTCTAAATCTAATACATTGGCCATTTTAGCATAGTCTAAAACAGCCCCGCCTCCTACGGCTAAAATACAATCAGGTTTAAATTTATTAATTAAAACAGCTATTTTTTTTAGCTCTTTAAGATCAGGAATATTTGAAGTTTTAAAGTAAAATTCCACAATTTTCTCTTTTAAAATTTTAGGAAAAATCTTATTAGCTCCTGATTTGTAAAAAGAGTTATTACCTGAAATTAAAAAAACTTTTTTAATTGTTTTATTTTTGAAAAATAATCTTAGATTATTTGAGCTATTTGAAGAGAGCATTCTAATTAAATTTTTTCTTTATATTTAAAAAATTTGTAGGCCTTGTAAGATTTGATAAATGACCCTCATCTATTTTTATTTCTAAAAAACTTGGACCTGATGACCTTAAAAATTTATTAAAAACATTTAGTAGTTTTTTATTATTTTCGGCAAAAAAGTATTTTCTATATCCTAGGCTGTTAACCAACTTTTTAAAATTTATTTTTGAAGCAAGAGTTTTTTGACCACCAACAGACTCGTGAGAGTGGTTATTTAATAGTATATGTTTAAAATTTTTTTTTCCGTAAATTCCACAATTTGATAAAGAACCCATATGCATTAACAAAGAACCATCACCATCTAAACATAGAGTTTGATTCTTAGAGTTTATAGAGTAGCCTAGAGCTAATATTGAAGAGTGTCCCATTGCACCTATCATATAAAAATCTTTTCCTGTTTTAAATTTTGAAGTTTCTCTTATCTGATTTAACTCTCTAGAGGTATAACCAGTAGTTGATATAATTCTAGTATTTTTTTTTATTTTCGACAATATAGTCTTGATCACATCTGATCTGCAAAATTTTTTTATTTTTTTTTGCTTTTTTAAGGAATTATTTAATAATGTATTATTTTCAATAAGACATGCTACTGGTTTTTGTTTTTTTTTACCGAACTTTATTATTTGCGAAAGTTTACGTAAATCTCTTTTGTTTCTTAATACACAATATTTTATATCCAAAAGTTTCAAGAGATTTCTTGTAATTTTTCCTTTGACCATGTGTTGAGGTTCATCTTTTTTAACAAATGGTGATCCGCGCCAACCAATTAATAAAAGCATAGGAATAGAGTAAACCTTTGTGTGTGCTAGTGAAGCTAAAGGATTTACAGCATTTCCCAAACCAGAGTTTTGCATATAAACACAAGCCATTTTTTTTTTCGCCAAATTATACCCTGCTGCGAGCGCAATCGCATTACCCTCATTACTGGTTATCATGTGTTGATTTATGTTTTTCTTATCTAGAAAAGTGGATAATGATTTAAGTACGCTATCTGGAACTCCTGTAAAAAAATTTATTCTCTCTTTTTTTAAGGTTTTTATTAAATCTTTTACTTCAAACATTTTAATTTATTAACGTAAGAATTTCTTTTATAGGAGTTAACTTTTTCTCTATTGGGGAAGTTTTATTATGTCTTAAAATATTCTTTGCAGTATCTAACATTGCTGGATACGCAGCTCTTAACATATGGTTAGCATAAATAACAATTTTAAAACCATTTTTTATTAATTCTTTTTCGGATGTTTTTGAGTAGGTTGAGGGCACAGCTACCATTGGTTTGAAATATTTATTTTTTTTGAATTTTTTAGCAAAACTAAAAATTTCTTTAGGGCTATCAGATTTACTATGAATAAGAATTGCGTCAGCACCAGCTTTTGAATAGCTTACTGCTCTTTTTAAAGCGTCTTCTAAAGATTTTCCTAAGATAAAGCTTTCTATTCTTGCTATTACCATAAAATCATCAGATACTTTCGCTCTGCAAGCAGCTCTTATTTTGTTACAAAAACTGACAATTTTATCTTGCTTAGAACCCTTTTGATTTGAAAATAGAGAATTTTTTTTTAAACCTATTTTATCTTCAATAATTATTGCGGAAACACCTATTCTTTCTAATGACTTTACTGTGTAAGCTATATGCTCAATTCTACCACCATTATCCGCATCAAAAATTACTGGTTTTGTGGTAACTTCTAAAATTTCATTCAAGCCCGCAAGCCTTGTCGAGATGTCCACTGACTGGTTATCTGGTTTTCCTCTTGCTGTTGAGTCAGTCAAACTGGATGACCACATACCATCTAATTCAACAAATTTATTATTTTTTTTAATATTGGTATTTTCAATAATTAAACCACTAATCGCATTATGAGCTTCAAGAATTGTAACAATATCTTTGGCTTCCATAAGACGTCTTAATTTGGACTTTCTTAATTCAGGTGTAGTCCCCGTTGATATAATTTCACTTTTAATTTTTGATGAAGAAATGTTTTTAGTGTAAGGAATTTCTTTAAGCTTACCTGACCATTTCTTTAAAGTTTTAATTACTTTTATTCTGGTTGATTTCTGTATGCCTGTTTTCCAATCATCCCCGTGGACAACATAATTTGGTCTAATTAAATTTAAATTTTTTGTGTAGTCTAGTGTGTATTGAGGTATTACCTTGTGGACGAATTTGATATTTTTTAATATCACCTCTCTCTGTTTATAAGATAAGTGTGGCAATTGCCTATAGCTTGTTATTGCTTTATCCGTAAGCAAACCCACGACGACTTTACCTAATTTAGAGGCATATTTTAATATATTTATATGACCTTCATGAAGAATATCAGCAGAGAAAGCTACGTATACAGTTTTATTTTTTTTCATTTAAATTTTATTTTTTGAGCCTTCAATAAGTCCACATGTTCATTTATGTTAATCCAATTGTAACACTGTTTTTTTAGTATATAAAATTTATCTAATTTTAATTGTATATATTTATTTAAAACATTTTCCCAACTTAATTTTTTGTTGTTTTTATCAAAAAAGGTATCCATGTAATTGAATAAATTTTCTGTTGTTTTTTTTGAAAATTTATTAATTCCTAATATTTCTCCTTGTGGGAAAAATTTTTTATTCTTTTTTTGCGAAATACTAGAAACACAATTATTTTTATTTGCTGTCACTAAAAAACTATTTTTTTTCAAAACGTGATTTTTTGTTGATTTAATCCCAATTATATTTGGCTTTCTTGAATTAACTATATTTTTAAAAAAGCTAAAATCGAAAATTATATCTGAGTGAAGAAAAATTATAGAATTTTTATCTTTTCTCCATATTTCTTTAAAAGAGTATAAAGTAAACGCATGACCATTTTTTTTAAAATTATTTATTTTGATATAATTAAATTTTATTAATTTTTTTTTTCTTAAAAAATTCAAAATTAATTTATACTTGTATCCTAAGATTATATTAATTTTGTCAAAACCCATTTTTTTAATTTTTTTAATAATAGTCTCAAGTATCAATGTATCGTTTACCTTTAAAAGACATTTGGGTTTTTCTTTTCCAAACTTTCCAAGACGTCTTCCAACACCTGCAGCGAAAATTATAACTGTTGGCTTATTTTTTCTTTTTAACGAACCCATACCCTAACAAGTTCCCTAGGATTATTTTTTTCAATTTTGAAACTTGATCTGCCATGAGCTATGACATTGTTATTGAGAATAACATAATCACCTTTATTGAGTTTATAAGTATATTTGAATTTTTTATTCTCAAGAATTTTATCTAGATAATTTAAAGCCTCTATCTTTTTTTTAAATATTTTTTCTTTTTTAATTTTGTAACCGCTTTCAATATATTCTCTAAGATATCTGAATCTAAAAGTATTTCCTTTCTTTTCAAAAATAGGTTTTTTAAATGTATTTGAATTTGAGTAATTAAAACCCCTTCTTTCAAAAATGAACGGCTCCTTTAATATTTTTAAATATTCTGGTTGCTTTGTCATCATGTGCTTATATATTTTTTTAGTGTTTGTTAAAATTGACAGTCCGCCTTGTTTTGCATTATTTGAGCACCCCATTATTACATATTTCGGTGGAATATTAAGTTGTGGGCCATCTGAGTGAATTGATCCTCCAAAATTTGTTTGATGATACCTTAGTTTAGTATTTTTCTTTGTAATGTTTTTTTTTAATAGTTTTTTTTTAGGCTTTATTTTTAATATTGTTTGCCCTTTTTTATTCTGTTTTATTTTTTTTCCAAAAAATTTTGAAAGGATTTTTATGTCATTTTTAACATTATTAGAGTTTTTATTAAGTTTTTTGATAATCATAAAATAATTTCTTGATTGAAGATTTTTCTTTATAAGTTTCCTTAAATTTTTTCTAGATTTTGAGCTTAGACCCTTGCTATTCGAGCCTGAGTTAAAGATGTTTTCAAAGATTTCAGAATTAATTATCATACTCTTTCCAAACAATTTAAGATTTTGTTTCTTATTGTATGTTTAACAGATAAACTTTTTTTTTTGAACCCAATTTTTCTTTTTATCCTTTCAAGTTCATTTTTATAATCATAACGCTTTTCTTCACCTAAAATTGTTTGAGTTTTAAGGCATAGATCTTCAAATGAGTGGCAAAATATGTAAGAAGAAAAATAATCGAATATACCTGAAATTATTCTATTTAAGTTGTGAGAAAAATCGTAAAATATGACTTTTTTATTGTACTCTAAGCTTTCGTCTGCGATTGAAGTGTGTTTGGCAATTATTAAGTCCGAGTTTAGACAAAGCTTATAAGAGTGAAAGGACTCCGAGTAGTTTTCAGATATCATTATATTTTCACTATTTTGAATTTCATCAATAAGTTTTTTGAATGAAGAGTCAAATTTCCAATCATTTACTGACTTAAATCTCAAAATGACAAAAATATTTTTAATTTTTTTTGAGAGAGAAATCATATCTTTTAAGAATTGAGCTTGAGATTTTTTACTTTGTAAAAAATTTGTTTGAGAAGATACCCAGTCAGTTTTTGCATTAAATCCTAAAGCTACTACTATTCTTTTACCTTCCCTTCTATTTTTTTCGATTGCTGCAGGTATATTATGTTTTTCAAAATTTATAAAATTGTCTGATCGGTAGTACCCAGTAGTTTCATAGTTTTTAACATAATAAAATTTAGATTTTTTCATGGTCTCAGTGGCAAAATCATTACTCGTAAAATAAAAATCACTTATAACGCCGTAAGATTTAAAAAAAGACATTAAAAATCTCTCTTGTGTCGAAAAGGTTAATATTTCTTTTCTCATTAAAGCTAAAATTAACGTTTTGGGACAAAGTATATCATAATCAATAATTGCTACTTTTAGATCTTTAAAATTTTTTAGTCTCTCAAAATAAGCTGCGGAACTATAGTATAAGCCGGATATTAGAATTAAACCTAATAAATTTCTCCATCCTCTTACGATAAATAAATTTTTTAGAAAAAATATTAAGGATAAAAAAATCAACTTCGTATGATTTATCTGAATATTTTTTAAATTAACCCATTTTATATTTTTATCATTACTTGCAAAACCTGAGTAATCGAAGTGTGTCATATTATACTTATGAAGCTCAGAGGATATTTCTTCGGAGTAGTATAAATTTTTTTTAAATAATACTTCTTTGCTTGAGCCGTAAGATAGTCCCTGGTGGACAAAATACCCAACTCTTGACTTTGTATTAATTGTTTTATTTTTTGGAAAATCCTTTTTTTTATAAAATGTTATATTTTTTGTGACTAAGTAAAGTTTTTTAAATATTTGATAAACCTGGTTTAAAGGTATTATAAGTTTTGATAAATTGGGTATTTTATCCAACATGTAAAAGTCTCTGAATTCAAAACTAATAAAAATTACCCTTTCTTTTGGGTGGGCATCTTGCCATACTTTAAGGGTAGAGTTGTTCTCATGTGTCATACCAAATAAAACGTCTTGGATCATTATTCTTAAAACACGTTCATTATTTTTAGGAATCTTTAAGGAAGAAGAAAATTTTTTTAAATTTTTTTCGCTAACTAGTTCTAAGTTTCTTTTATAAGTATGCTCATCTTTATCAAAATCAAACTCATAATACTTTTCATAATTTATTTCTTCAATATTATCAATCGGCAGCGGGAGAATATCGTTTGTTTTCAATTTTCGAGAAAAATTTACCCTATTTTCATCCCTTACATTTTTTAACTTTAAAAAATAAACTTTTTTAAATAAAATTCTTGCTAGTTTAGCAATATAATAGGTAGCCGGACTTATTTGATTAAAAATAATATGCATTTAAATTGAAATTAATTTTTTTATTTGTTGAAAATTTTTTTTTGTCTTTTTTCGAAATTATCTACTTGGTCCTTGTTAAGATATACTGGCCCAAAAGCTTGGGGCTTACCCCTTAATGTATACTTATACCACTCTTTATTTTTGATCCACCAAACTCTTGGGTCTCTAAATGTATCAGCTGTTTTCCAAAACTCTTCCTCTTTCATACTTACGTAATCTAGCCAATAACTTAGATCGTCTGAGATAACATGATCATATTTTTCAACCAACTCCACTGCCTTTTCTCTCGTAAGTAAATTATCTCTTATATCTTTTGACGCATGATCAGAGCATCTACCGTATCCAAATTTTATAAATTTCATTAAGTCGTGAATTCCATTTTCATATCTATCATCTAAATTTGAAAAATTTCTATAAGTTCTCTGAAAGGGTTTTAGAGATGGTTGCCAATCATATTTCTTTTTAATCATTTCAACATGATTATTTGGAAGCCATTTGAAAAAATTTCCAATATATAGACCTCTTAAGCCAAGTTTAATTATTTCCTCATCTTTTGGATATTGGGCCCATTTCATATCTTTTGGAGATAGTCTATCTACAGGGTCATCTAAAAAATCTTTATAATTAAAACCTCTCAATCCATGTTCTTGTCTAACTCGATTAGAAAATTCTACATAATCTTCAGGATCAAACATTCCAGAAATATCCCATTCTGTTTCACCCCAAATTATAAGTGGAATTCTAAAATTAACTGCCGAAATAATTGGAGCAGTATAAATACCGCAATGATTTTGCCAATTCATATCGCCCATTTTTTTAAAAGCTATTCTATTAAGTTTTATTAAAACGTCTACGCTTGGACTCCACATTACGTGATCAGCATTAAATAATGTTTTCATTCTATCTCTATTTCTTGCTCCTTCAGGTAAAAAATTATTTCCGTCGTAGGTCATTAGAAGTGGCTTTAAGTTGAATTCCTTAGTGATAATATGTGTTTGATAATAACTATCCTTACCTCCACTGACGGGAATAATACAGTCGTAATTAGATTTATTATATTTATTTTGTTCTTTAATAATTTGATCAAATCTAATCTTTCTTTCTTTCCAGTGGTCTTCGGTTAAAGCATAAAACTTTGCTTTTGTTTTACAGGCGCTACATATGCCGTCTTGATCTATAGTTAAGTTCACCGATACCTGGGGGTAGACACACTTTTTACAGTATATCATTTCATTCATATGTCTAAAAATTTAGGTTTCCTTATGTTTACTTTTTTATCAAAAAGAAATTTTTTTGATAAATAAACACTTTGGTCTGAATAATGAAAAAAGTTTGCAGCAGCCACAGCGTCTACTTTAGTATTTGCTACCGCCTCATATAAATGTTCATGCTTTCCAACTCCACCACAAGCAATTACTGGTAACTTAGTTATTTTGCAAACAAGATTAAGTAACTCTAGATCGTATCCGTTTCCTTTGCCATCTCTATCTATTGAGTTTATCAAAATTTCTCCTGACCCCTCGTTTTCTGATCTTTTTAAACATTCCTTCAAAGTAATAATTTCCTTTTTTGATCCGCCTTGTGAAAAAACCACATAGAGACCATCTATTTTTTTGACATCTATAGAGTGGATTATACTTTGAGAGCCAAATTCTTTTGCTGCCTCGCTCACCAAAAAATTATTTTCGAAAAAAACTGAATTTATAACAATCTTATCTGCTCCAATTTTAAATCTGTTTTCAATATCTTTTAAATTTCTAATCCTCCCACCCACAGAAAATGGCATAAAAGTTGATTTTGAAACATCTTTTATTATTTCAAGAAAATTTTTACTACTTGATTGCTTTAAGTCAGATCTGCCAACTTCTACATTATCTTCTTTAGAAATATCAAGATATACAAGTTCATCGGATCCCCACTCACTGAGCCTTTCGACTGCTGTAAATGGATTCCCTAATCTTTGATGACGGGTAAAGGCTTTACTTTGGACTATATGGCCATTCTGAAATAATAAGATAGGTATAAGTCTTTTTTTTTTCATTTTAGATCGAAAAGAAATTTTTGAGAATTATTTGACCTGCTAATTGACTTTTTTCAGGATGAAATTGTACTGCAAAAATATTATCTTTTTGTATCGCAGAGCAAAATTTTTCTTCATATTTGGTCTCTGAAATAATAATATTTTTATCATCAGGAATTGAATGAAAACTATTTACAAAATAAAAATCTTTATTATTTTCGAGATTTCTAAGTAATGCATTTTCTTTAGTAATTTCTATTTCATTCCAACCAACATGAGGTAAGATTTTAGCTTTAATTTTTTTTACTTTACCTTTTAGCCAGCCTAATCCCTCGAAGTTTCCAAATTCTTCACTTGAATTGAATAAAACTTGCATTCCTACGCAAATTCCAAGAAAAGGTTTTTTTTTATTTATTATCTCATCCTCTAAAACATCTAATGGAATTTTTTTTTTTATTTTTTCCATAGATTTTCCAAAAGCCCCAACGCCTGGTAGGATAATATGCGAAGAGTCTTTTATAGATTGAATAGAATTAGAAATAATAAAATCAAATTTTAAAAATTCTAATATATTTTTTACAGAGCCAACATTTCCTGAACCATAATCTAAAATACAAATTTTTTTCATATTTTTTAACTTAAAAATTCCCAGCTTACCGGTGTTCCTTTTGTAATCTTCTGTTTTACTTTTCTACCAATTAATTCATTAAAAAATTTTGGCTTAAGACCTCTTCCTGGTCTAATAATTTTAATATTTTTACTTGTTATAATTTCATTTTCATTAAGATCTTCAACAAAATAAATTGAACTTCTGTAATCAAGAATATTTTCCTCTGTCTTAGTAGGGCCATAAAAAATTTTGCCGAGTGATTTCCAAGCATTTTCCGACTCGGAAACTAAAAGTTTAAGTTCTTCTGGTTGAATAGAAAAACTAGAGTCAACTCCTCCATCTTTTTTATCTAATGTTATGTGTTTTTCGATAATAGTAGCTCCATTTGAAATGGCAGCAAGGGCGCATCCTATACCAGTTGTATGATCAGATAATCCAACTTCACAATTAAATTTTTTTCTTAAGTCCGGTATTGTTAAAATATTACTATCTTTTGGATCAGCTGGGTATGAACTCGTACACTTTAATAAGGCAAAATTTTCACAATTATTTTCTTTTAATGTTGCCACTGCCTCTTCAATTTCTTTCTCTGAAGCTAAACCTGTAGAAATGATTATTGGTTTCCCAGTTTTAGCAACTTTACGAATTAATGGTAAGTGTACGTTTTCGAATGAGGAAATTTTATACGCTGGAACGTTTAGGTCCTCTAAAAAATCTACTGCAGTCTCATCGAAAGGTGTACTAAAGCATAAAAGACCAAGCTCATTTGCTCTTTTCATAATTTTTGGGTGCCAATCCCAAGGAGTATGAGCGTCATTATATAAATCATATAATGTTCGGCCACTCCAAAGGCTGTTTTTATCCTTAATTACAAAATCATCTTTATTAGATTGAATTGTCAAAGTATCCGCCGTATATGTCTGTAGCTTAAGAATATGAGCACCTGATTTTGCCACAAGCTCAACTATTTTTAATGCTCTTTCTAAGGATTTATTGTGGTTACCTGACATTTCAGCAATAATGATCGGTCTACTATTTCTTGATATGTTGTAATTTCCTATTTTCATTTTTTTTAAAATAATTTTCTACTTTTTTTTTGACCAGCCCTTATGACTGATAGTGAATTAGGACCCTCATTGAAAATTAAATCTATTATAGAAGCGTTAGGTAAAAAATTATCCGTTTTTTGTGTATAAGGCTTTTGTTCATAGTTCTGTAGATATACATTTATTCCCTTATCTATAAAAATTTCTTTGTCATTATCTAAATAATTAAGTGCGCCAGGATTAATTAAATAATTATCATATTTAAGAAATTCACATATATTTATTAATTTTTCAGATCGCTTTCCTTTAGTTTTTAAATCCGATGATTTCAGAAATTGAATGTTTAAACCTAAAATATTTGAGAATAATTTTATAAGTTCTATATTTAAATTTACTAAGGATTGATTTGATGAGATTTTCTTATAAATATTTTCAATTCGATTAAAATAGTCGTCAAAATATTTTGTTTTTGAATAATTAAATTCAATACTTTTAAGATGGCCATCGTAAAAATTTGTCTCTTTAATCATTACTTCATTTATATTTTGGTCCCTTTTACCTTTTTTAATAACAGGTATTGTTAATAATAAATAATTTTTATTGGAAATTATTCTATTTCTTTGCTGCCAGGATCTGCTATCAAATTGAACATCATCTAAAAAAACGAATTTTTCACTTCTATCTATTAAATCAAAGTAACCAGACCAAGGTAGATACGTGGGTTGTGAAATAGCTAACATTTCAAATATTTAAGGAATATTTTAAACTTTTAATTGTAAATTTATTTTTTTTCCAAAAATTGATAACTTTTTTATTAGACTTAAGTATTTCAACTTCAACTTTATTAACATTTTTTTTCTTAAAATATTTTTTTATTTGTGAGAAACTTTGAAGACCGATTCCTTTATGTCTAAATTCTTTTTTAATATAAAAATCTCGTAAATATATTTTTTTCTTGTAGCTTAAATGTGAAAAAGTTTTATCTACAATAAAAAAACCGCATATAATGCTCTCTGATTTTATCCAAAAAACTCCTGTATCTTTTTTTTTTAAATTCATTTCTAAGAATTTTTTTTTCCATAATTCGGAAGCTTTAAATTTTTTATCTAGCTCTTTAAAATAATTTTTAGCTAAATTATTAAAATAAATTTTTTGTTTAATATTTACAGTTGATAAAGATACTTTATTTTTCATCTTGGAAGTCTGTAGTTTTTTGGCCTTTGCGCAATTTTAGTTCGCGTGGATATTCTTTCAAATTCATCTACGGGAGGATTAAAATTAAAACCTAATAATTCTTTTTGTATTCTATTCATCTTATTAAAAATTTTAGCGGGTGTATTTTTATTAAAATCAAAGCTTGGTTTTAAATACCATCTCGAATATCTATAAATCATAGCCCACCTATCCTTATTTAATTTGTTTTTAGAACTACCGTGCCAAGTTGAACCATCAAAAATTAAAACTGAACCACTTTTTCCTGTTATAATCTTTTCATTTTTGTATTTTACTTTATTTTTCGGAAAACCTTTAAAATTCTGAGATCCTAAAACTATTCTTGTTGCTCCATTTTCAATTGTGAAATCATTTAACATCCACATTACTTGTATTACTAAAGGAAACTTACATTCAGATATTCTTGCATCATTATGTAATTGTTGCTCATAATTAACTTTTGGTGACCTTAAAGCTGTTTGTTGTACTATTATTGGATCATTTCCACTGTAGGACCCTATTGATAAAGCTTTTCTTACTATTGAGTAAATCTTTGTATGGTCCAAAAATTTTAAAAAAATTCCATTTTTATTATGTAAATTATAAACAGTTTTTTCTTGAGGTAAGGTTTTAGAGTAATATCTGCCAAATTTACTGTATAAAGCATTAGATTTTTTTATTAAAAGATCACACTCACTTTTGCTAATTACATTCTTTAAGACTGTAAAACCGTCTTTAAGTATCTGATTTACATGTTTTTCTATAATTTTAGTCATATTTAATTATATTCTGTTTTTTAGATGATTGATATAACCTGTCAATTAATTTTGTAACAATATTCTGCTGTCTGACATCCTGGGGGGTATATTTTTTTTTTACATTTTCAATAAACTGTTCAACTTCTTTTTTACTTGCTTTCTGGTTTTTATTAAAATTTATTTTTTTTTCCTTAAAATTTCCTTTTTTATCCTCGTAAAAAATTTTACCATCTGGCCACGATATAGATCCTTTATCACCAAAGAACTCAATTTTTGTTATATTTTTTTTTTTGTTTAAAAGATAACTTAATTCATAATTAATAATTAAATTATTTTTCATGAATATTGATCCGGTGCTTAATTCCTCATTATTGAAATATTTAAATGGTAAAGGGCTTTTTATTAATTTATTTGATTTTGCTAAAATATTAAAATTTTTAGAAATTACTTTATTAATTTTTGGAAAATTTAATATCCATAGTACAAGGTCGAAATAATGACTTCCTAAATCAATTAATACTCCTCCACCACTATACTCCTTTTTTGAGAAAACCTTGCTATGTCTTGGAATATTCCTAAACTGTGATTTCTGAATTTTGACTAAATAAATTTTCCCAATATCACCATTTTCAACTTTTTTTTTTATTCTTTCTGAAATCTCTCTATATCTTTGATGCATAGCGCACATACCAATGATTTTTTTTCCTTTTAGATAGTTATATATTTTTTTAGCTTCAGAGTTTTTAATGGTAAACGGTTTTTCTACAAAAAAATGTTTTTGGAATTTTATTGCAGTCATAATATCTCTATAATGTAAATATGGTGGAGTGCAGATATGAACTGCATCCAATTTTTTGTCGGAAATAAATTTTTTATAATTTAAGAAACTTCGAGAAACTTTGTATTTTTTTGAAATCTTTTTAACTAGGTTATTGTTTTTGTCGCAACAAGACCATATGTTCACATCCTTTATTGTTTTCAAGGAAGGTAAATGAAAATTTTGTGCAATATGTCCTAGACCAACAATACCAATATTTAATTTCCTTTTCATAAATTATTTTTTAAAATTTCTTTGTAGATAATTTTCGAATATACCTCAGAGCCAATTTTGCTAAGATGAACCTCGTCAGGTTTAGGAAGACATATTTTATTTCTGCGTGAAAATGTTTTTCTTTCAAAATCTAAACAATAAATATTTTTTTTTTTGTTTTTAAGAGTACGTATAATTTTATTATATTTTTCCAAATTCTGATTTACAGTTTTATTGTTTACTTCTAATCTTTTTTTTGCCAATTTATGATAAGTGGAGATATAAATTTTATTAACCCTTTTTTTTAAAATTTTTAAAATTTTAATCATATATTTCCTGAAATCTTTTTGTTTAACGTTAGCTTTTCCATTTAAGCTTTTAAAATGCCAGCTATCATTTACCCCAAATTGAATTATTGCAACATTGAAGTAATCTTTTATTTTTTTTTTTCTTTAAGTAAAAAAAAGCTTTTTTAGATGTGTATCCATTTAAACCTATAATTTTAAAAAGTATTTTTCTTTTTTTTGAAATAAATTTTTTCTTTATTAAGGTTATTAATCTTGAATTTTTTGGAAGTTGAGAACAGTTAAGAATAGAGTCCCCAAATAAAAGAACTTTAGAATTTGGCATTATTATTTTACTTAGAAATTTTTTTAAATAATTTACTAATTTGTCTATCTTGGCTATTTATTTTAGACATTATTTTTATAGTCTGCTCTGGAGCATTATTTATTGAAAGTCTGATTATATTCATCCAATTTACATTATTTTTTGCCCTAATTCTTTGAATTTGACTTATTATTTTAAAAATTTTTTTTTTATTTAATTTTTTTTTCATTTCTTAACCTTTTATAATTTTTTTCAACCATTCTCCAATCTTCCATATTATCTATATCCACAGCTCTATTTTTAGGTAACAAAATTACAGAAGTTTTTTTAAAATGATTTATTTTTTTTTCCCAAAATTTAGATTTTCCCCAATAAAACTGACCGGCGTCAAATATGATTTTTGGTAAATCCTGGGTTCTTTTTTTAAAAAATTTAGGAAAATTAAGCTTAAGTTTTCCATTCTTTAACTCAAATGATCTATGTACTGGGGTAGAACTTGCATAAGCGGAGAAGACAAAGTCAATATTTTTGCTTAGCTTTTTGTAACCCTTTTTTATATCATCTTTTGTTATAAGCGGAGCTGTAGGATACATACAGCAAATTTTATTAGGATGTACGCCTTTATTTTTTAATTTTAGAATCATGTCTTTGATAACTTCTTGAGTTGTAGCAAAATCATTAGATAATTTTTTTGATCTTAAATGTGGGACCTCTGCGCCGTATTTTTTTGCAATAAAAGCGATTTTACTATTATCTGTTGAAACATATATTTTATTAAATAGTTTTGTTTTTTTTAATGTTTGAATTGTGTAAAAAATAATAGGTTTACCAAAAAAATTTTTCACATTTTTTAATTTAATTCTTTTGCTACCTCCTCTAGCTGGAATGATTGCAATATTCATAAATAAATATTAATTTTTTATTTTAAGCGCGTTTTTTAT
>MDSW01072942.1_pt1 | contig 16743 bp, 6 predicted proteins | sample 811171 | NCBI WGS metagenome assembly MDSW01 (sample SAMN05326641, study PRJNA326480) | marine metagenome | isolation source: seawater | place: Atlantic Ocean: North West | collected 2012
CCCCCCCCCCCGACTCCCTCGCAGGCTTCGCGACCTGGTGCCTGGTCGCGTCGTGGATCACGCGCACGCACTCCCACGTCGATCGCCTGTGGTCCGTCACCCCCGCGGCGTACGCGTGCGTCTACGCGTGGCGCTCCGCGTGGGACCCGCGGTGCGCTTTGATGGCCCTCCTGACTTTCGCGTGGGGCGCGAGGCTCACGATGAACTTCGCGCGCAAGGGCGGGTACCGCCCGCACGAGCAGGACTACCGATGGCCCGTCCTCCAGCGCCACCCGATGCTTCGCCACCCGGTCGCGTGGCAGGCGTTCAACGTCGGCTTCATCGCCGCGTACCAGAATGTTTTGCTCTGGCTCATCGCGTCCCCGAGCGCTTTCGCGTACGCCAATCGCGGCGCGCCGCTGTGCGCGTGGGACTTCATAGCCGCGACGTTGGTCGCCGCGGCTTTAATTCTCGAGGCAATCGCGGACGAGCAGCAGTGGGCGTTCCAGCAGAGCAAACACCGCGCGAAGGGCCACCGGCGGCGCGAGGAGTGGGCCGAGGATTATACGCGCGGGTTCAGAACCTCGGGTTTGTTCCGATTAAGCCGCCACCCCAACTTCTTCGCCGAGCAGTGCGTCTGGGTCTTCTTCCACGGCTTCGCGCTCGCCGCCGAACGCGCGAGCGGGACCGCGCCGGTGAGCGGGTGGTGGGGGTTAGTACGCTCCGTCGGCGGGTTCGGAGGAGCGTACTACGCGTCCTCATTGGCGGCGCGGGTCGGTCGATCGGGGCTCGGTGCCCTTTTGCTGGTGATTTTGTTTCAGGGGTCGACGGCGTTCACGGAGAGCATCACGGGGGGGAAGTACCCGGAGTACGCGGCGTACCGGAGGGTGACGAGCCGGCTCGTGCCGTGGTGGCCGAGGGGGGAGGTGCCGCCGCCCGCGCGGGGGGGGAAGAGGACGTGATTGATGATGGGAGCCGCGAGGGCAAGAGGCTGTTTGTGATTCGTCGAATGGAGGAGAAGCTAGCAGCTGATTTCAACCACCCTTCATATCACGCCGAATGGCCTTTTTGGCAACTCGATGTCGACGATTTCGCAAAATTTGGCGCGGCCGGACGCGCCCCGTTGGCGCGGAAAATTCTCGTTGTCACGCGTGTCACATTCTTCGCAAAAGACGCCGCGCCGCGCCCGCGACGCCGCCCCGCGGTTCCAGCCCCGCGGTCTCCCTCGACCCCGCCGCGCGTTCCCGCGCGGCGCGATGGCCGCTTCGGCGCTCGCGCTCGCGCGCGGGCCGCGCCTCGGCTCCCCCCGGCCGGGGCGCGCCTCGACGAGCCGCCCCCGCGCGACGTTTCGCGGGAGAAAAAGTCCCGCGAAAAGGACGGGCGCGGGGGCGTCGCCTCGGCGCGCGCGATTCGCGCCCTCGGCGGCGCTGTTCCACCGGGGCGTCTCCGCGCGCGGCGCGGACGAGGCGGACGCGATCGCGCTCGAGATTCTCACGCGGAACGGCGTCGGCGTGCTCGAGGTGCGTCGCGAGCGCGCGCGCGAACGCCTCGGCGCGCGCGGACCCACGAACATCCCGGCGCCAAAAGCTGCCAAAAAAAATCTTCGCGGGGGGCCCATTTTCGTGGGACTCCAAAATCGAGACGAATCTCCGCCGAACGTGATGCCGCCACCTCGGCCTCTCTTCTTTTGATCGGCGGCGATTTTTTCCCTCCGCGCCCCTCTTCCGATATCCTCTTCCTCCCCTTTTCCGCGTACGCTCCCCTCTCCTCGACCCGCCCCTTCGCCGACGCGCTCGCTCACTCCCCCCCAACCCCCCGCCCCCACTTCGCACTTCGCTCGCAGCACGTCGCCCGGTCCCTCGCGGACGCTGGGTACGCGATCCGGTCGATGCGCGGCGAGGCGCACGCGACGGACGCCGAGCTCGGCTACCTCCGCGTCGTCGCCGCGCCCGTCGTCGAGACCGACGGCGATGACGATGGCGAGCGACCCCCGGCGGCGCTGGCGGCGGCGGACGAACCGTCGGACGAACCTTCGAACGACCTCGAACCGTCGGACGACCCTTCGGGCGGCTTCATCGTCGAGGTCGCGATCGTGGATTGGGACACGGGCGAGATCGAGGCGCTGGAGGCGCTCCCGCCCCCCCCCTCGCTCGACGCGCTCGAGGCGCTGCTTCCCGTCGGCGAAGACGCTTTGTTCGAAGAGGAAATACGAACCGACGCTTCGTTCGACGCTTCCGACGCGTCCTCGAACGAAGGCGGCACTCTCGTCGACGCCTCGCTCGCGTCGGGCGCGGTGAAGAATAACGCCGTCCCCCGCCCGAAGGCGCCGCCGACGCCCGAGGCTCGGCGCTCGGCGCTGCTCCGCGCGCTCACCGCCGTCGCCGAGGTAGTGGACGTCGCCGAGACGGAGGCGCCGCCCGCGGAGACGGAAGCGCCCATCGCGGAGACGACGACGACGACGACGCAAAACTTCGGCGCGGCGTTCGCCCGGGCGGCGCGCGACGCGTTCCCGCGGGACGGCCTTTTGTACCGCGTCGTCGACAACGTGTTAAATGACGCGGAAGAAGACGGGGAAGAAGACGACGGAGAGACGCGCGAAGACGCCTCCGACGAGAAGGACGCCTCCGACGAGAAGGACGCCTCCGACGAGAAAAAAGAGGGTTTGTTCGGGTCGCTCTACGACGCGTTGCGGCCCTCGGGGGGTTCCTTTGCCTCGGCCGGTCAGGGGGAGACCCTCGATGTTGTTTTCGGTTCGAAGGTCGGTTCGGTCGGTTCGAATCATTCGTCCGACTCTGAAATCATTCGTCCGGCGTCGCCTCTTCCGTCAAACGGTGTCTCCTCGGGCGGGGGCGCGTACCGGTTCTGGTACCCCTCGGCGTCCGCGCGGCGGGAGGCTCGCGAGGCGGCGCTCATCGCGCGCGCGAGGGACGACTTCGACGCCGCCCTCGTCGCTGACGAGGCGCACTCGGGGCCGGGGTGCCTCGCCGGAGGCGCCATCTGCGAGCTCGAGCGAGGACGCGTATCCTCCGACGAGTCCGCGGCTCCGAGCGTCGACGGCGCGCGCGAGGGGGACGTTGACGCGGCTTTAACCGCCTCCGACGCCGCGAAGAAGAGCTCCGAGAAAAAAGTCTCGGACCCTCGGCTCTCGGCGGAGTTCGCCGCCGCGCCCGCGTTCTCGTCCGTCGTCCGCGCGTTCGGGGAGTACGCGAAGCTGGACGCGCGTTTCGCGAGCGCGAGTCGCGTGGACGTGAGCGTCCGCGCGGTTCGCGTCCGCGTCGAGCCTAATAAACCCCCGGGTCCGGGTCCGGGTCCGGGGGGGGGCGGAAAAGACGACGGCGGCTTAAAAAGCGGCGCCGCGGGGTTCGCCGACGGGTTCGAACTTTTCCCGGGCGAACTCGCGTCTTCGGAACCTTCGGAAGGCGGGTTCGAGTACCTCGGCGTCGCGTGCGTGGGCGGGGCGAACGTGAAGCGCGGGTGGACGGCGCGGGTGCGCCTCGGCGGCGCGCGGACGATCGCGTGCGCGGCGAAGGACCAAGGTCCCGGCGGATCTCGATCTCACGACGACGCCGCCGAGTCGGACGCTCGCGTTCTTCTCGAGCACCCCTTCGCGGCGCGCGTCGGGTCGGCGGTGTTTTTCGACGCGAGGAGGGTTTCGATGGACGCGGACGGGGTGTGCGCGGAGAACGAGCGCGAGGCCGCGTGGGTGGACCTTCTGATCGTGGCGGTGAAAGCGCCGCCGACCGAGGAGCCCGGTGAGACCGGACCGAGGTGAAGGGGGTAAAGGGCGCGAAGGGCGGGTTTTTTTTTGTATTATTACGCACGGATGTGCTGAACAGTTGCTGCAAGTTTCATGATCAGGCCTCCGTCCGGACTCCACTCGCACACCACGACGCCCCCGCCTCCGCCTCCGCGCGCGCGCGCCTCCTCCTCCTCGCCACCGTCTCCCCGCGCGCGTCGCGATGTTCCTCTCCGGCGTCGCGAGGCTCGCGCGCGCTCGCGCGTCGGCCTCGGCCTCGGGGGCGCTCGCGCGCGACCTCCGCGGACGCCTCCGCGCCTCGCCGCGCGTCGGTTCCTCCGAGGCGGCGGTCCCGCCGGGCGTTTCCGCCTCCTCGTCCTCCTCGTCCTCCTCGTCCTCCTCGTCCTCGTCGTCGGACGCCGCGTCTCCTCCGTCGCGCCGCGACGGGTCCGCGGCGCCTCGGGTCCCGCCGCCGTCGCGCGGGGTGTGCGAGGCGCACGTCCCGACGTTCGTCGCGTGCGGCGAGGGGTTCGCCCCCGCCGCGTCCCTCGCCGCGCGCGTCGAGGGCACGGACCGGGGCGGCCCTCCCGCGCGCGGGCGACCCCCTCGCGACCCCCTCGCGCGGTCTTCGTCATCCTCATCGCCCACCACCTCGGGTCCCGCCGCCTCGTCCTCCATCTCCACCGCGTCCTTATCCTCCGCGTGCCACCGCGTCGTCGCGCTCGCGGACGCGGGCCACGGCGTCGGCCGCGCGCTCCTCGCCGCGCTCCTCGACTACCCGGACTGCCGCCTGGTCGTCGCGGCGGCGAGCCCCAGCGAGGACCTCGTGACGTCGCTGCGGTACCAACACTGGGCCGAGTGCGAGGCGCTGCAGCTCGACGTCGCGCGCGTCGACCTCGGCTCGGACGCGGACGTGAGGCGATGGAGCGAACGCGTCGAGTTCACGCACGGCGTCCCGGACGTCGTCATCACCAACGCCGGCGCCACCCCGAGCCGATGGAAAACGTCGTTCGTCGAAGAAGCCGAGCGCCGAACGCCGCGCGCCGCCGACCCGAGCGCCAAAACGCCGACGACGAGCGCGACCGCGCCGCACAAGATCGAGGCGCACCACCAGCACCGCCGCGACGACGTCCTCCGAACGCAAATGCCGCCGTCGAACGCTTCGAACGACCTTCGAACGAACGCGTCGGGATCGTCGTCGTCGTCGCCGTTTTGGCGCACGCCCGCGGCGGATTTCAACCGCATGCTCAACGACGTCAAGGGTGTCGCCAACGTCGTTCGCCACTTCGCGCCGGGGATGCTCGACCGCCGAACGCGCGGAGTCCCCGGTTCCCGAGGCGACTTCGCCGCGGTCGTGAACGTGACGCACGTCCTCGATCCGCCGGAGGCGGCGCGAAACGCCGCGTACCGCGCGAGCTGCGCGGCGATCGGCGCCCTCACAGCGTCACTCGCGAGAGAACTCGCAGACGCCGCCGCCGACAGAGACCGAGGCGGCGCGCTCGCCGACGAACGCGCGTTCGCGGAGGAGACGCCCGGGGGAGAAAAGACCAGAAACCACGATGACCGTGAGCATTTCCAACCCGGCGGAAACGTAAACGTAGGCGGCGGCGGCGCGGTCGAGAGCCGCCGATCGAATTGGAACGCGAACGCGATCGGCGTCGTCCCCGGGGGGGTCATCGCGGTCGAGCTCGACCCCGGCGCGATGCCCGGACTCGTGTGGCCCTCGGAGGGCGCCGACGTCGGCCCCATGCACTACGCGCGGGGCGACGCCGCCGCTCGCGACTGGGCGCGCGCCGCCGTGCCGTTCATCCTCGGGCTCACGCCGGAAGTCACGGGGGCGAGCCTCCACGTCCCGGGGTTCCCGCCGGGGTGATGAACGAGGGGAGCGCGAGAGGAAGGGGGCGGGCGCGCGGGGTTGGTTGTGTGGGGGGGAAGAGACGGAATGGGATCGGCGTGTTTTTTTTTTTCGCGCGCGCGCGCGAAGCGCACGCGACGAATATCATCATACACGAAACATGCGTTTAAAATGTGCGACGACGCGCGGCGCGTCGCGTCGACGATCGTCGGGGGAGTGCGGTACTCCCTCGGTCGTTTTTCGTCTCCTCCCGCGCGCACTCTCGCGTCAATCTGTACAGCGGCGAGCGATCTCGACGCTCGCGGAATTTGGGTCTTTCACCCCCTCGCGCTGAAGGGCTGCCACGCGAGTTTCAGCGTGACGGTTCCCTTGATGGTGGCGTCTCCCTTGAGCTTGAACGCCGCCTCGACGACGCTCGGTTCCATGGACCCCGGCTTGGTTCCGCTCGCCTGGACGACGGATTTCGCGATGTCGATCTCCACCTTCCCAAGCGATTTTTTCGAGTTGGCGATGTACCCCTTATCGCGGTCGAACATCTGCAGGAAGAGCGGCGACGACCTCGAGACGCACACGAACTCGAACGTCTCGTTGAACACGGGGTCCGTGGTCTTCTCCTGCGTCTTGGAGTTGAACGTGATGCTGTCGTCCTTGTCGACGCGCGCGCCCTTGGTCCCCGAGCCGACCACCGCCTTGACCATGCTCAGGCGCGCGAACGCGTCCGACGTGCCCGAGCTGTCCGCGCCCTTGATGCCGTCCGCCTTGACGAGCGTGACGGTGAGCATGCCCACGCCCTTGAGCCTGCGCGCGGCGGGCGAGTCCGCGCCGCCCTCGACGTCGAAGGGGATGTACGTGACGTCCACGTTGGCCTTGGTGATGGGCTTCGACCCGTTCCTGGCCTCCGTCTCGGGGAAGTCCACGCTCAGGCTCCTCGCGACGTTGGGCTCGAGGTTCATCTCGCCCAGGGGGAGGGCCCTGGTGGCGAGGACGGCGTCGGAGAAGGCGCCGCTCTCGTCCGCGTCCATCATCTGCAGCGTCAGCGCGCGCTGGTTGACGTCGTCGACGAGCATGTAGAAGGTCTCGTCCCATTTCGGGTCGTTGTTGTTCGGGACGGTGCGTGTGCGCGACTTGCTCTTGGGCTTGACGTGCATGCGGACGTACGAGTCCGCCTTGGACAGGACGTCCGTGCCGACGACGTCGGAGGCGTTCTTGACGGTGACGCAGATGAGTCCGGTGTTGCGCAGGTGCAGGACGTTGTCGACGTACCACTGGTGCGTCACCGTCTCCCCCGTCGGCATCGTCACGGGCAAATCGGGATCCGCCATCGGAATCACGAGGCGCTCGGGCCAGACGAGGAAATCTTCCAGCAGCATCTCGATGAGCCCCTCGAGCCAGTCCTGGATCCCGTCCGAGACGGTGCCCTCCAGGCCGAGGGGGAGGTCGATGTCGAAATCCAACGTGGGCTTCTCCTTGAGCGTGATGATGAGCCCTCCGAAGGGGCACATCGCGGGAATCAGGGGCTGGAGCGTGACCTGCACCTTCGTGTACACCTCCACGTCCTTGATCCCGATCTTGATCGAGCTCAGGGACGTCTTCGCGTTGAGCACGATCTTCGCCCTCCCCGTCCACGCGAGGTCGAGCTCGAGGCTGGCGCCCATGCCGTCGGACCTCTCCCCGACCCACGTCACCTTCGGCACCCGAATCGGCTCCGCGCCCAGGTCGAGCTTCTCGAAGTAAATCCTTCGGAACATCGACGGGCGGTGTTCCTCGAGGAGAGGCTCCACCGCGGTCCGCACCGCGTTGCAGATGGATCGGTTGTAGAAGGGCCACGCGCGCTCGAGGAACCCGTTGAGCCAGTCCGCGAGCTCGTCCGGTCGGAACCGCGCCCACGCGGGGGCCTCCTTCACGCCCAGGCCGAACGCCGCGGGGTCCTTGGAGCCCGGCGCGCCCATCAACGCGGCGAGGCCCTCGGGGGACTTCTCCACGTCGTACAGCGCCGTCAACGCGCGCTTGAACATGAAGCGCCTTCGGTGGCGGTTATTCTGGTACACGACGGCGACGCAGGTGAACGCGGCGCCTGAAATGAACGTCATCCACCCCTTACCGACGAGGAGCCACTTCACGGCGGTGGACACGGCTTGGGTGACGCACGCGCCGAAACACCCGACGACGGCGCCGATGCCCGCGGCGGCGACGAGCGACCCCGCGGTTGAAACGCCGGTGGCGTTGGACACGCGCACGAGCCACCGGCTGAACGGGCGCTGCATGACGCCGAAGGTGAGAAACCCCAGCGCCGCCACCGCCGCGGCGGTGACGCAGAAGCGCAGGAACCGGAGGAGCAGATCGAGCGTCGCCTTCTTCAGGCCCCTCTCCCCTCCGCTCGCCGCCGCCGCGGAGACGTCCTCGAACGCGCTCATGAGCTCCCTCTCGCTCACCTTCACCTCGCCGTCGGAGATGGTGCGCATGAGGTCGAACGCCAGCGGCGCGAACGTGATGGCGACCGCCAGGACGAGGAACTGCGTCGTGTTGGCGGTGGCGGAGGAGGTGACCAGCGCCGCGTTGCGCGTCTTCTCGGGGAAGCTCGGCCCGCCGAACGCGGGGCCGGTTCCCGGGACGTAGTACCCGTAGTCGCGCTCCGCCAGGGGCTGCTTCTGGGTCCGCACGACGTGATCGCTGGTGGCGTGCTCGGAGACGACGAACTCGTCCTTGGGGACGCGCGGGCGCCCGCCGACGCCCGCGGGGGCGACGTCGGGCGCCTCCATCCACTTGTACGGCTTGGGGCGGCGCTCCATCGGCTTGAGCGGCGCGTCCTTCGCGTACTGCGAGGGCGGGGGCTTGGTGGGCGCGGGCGCGGGGGCGTTCTTGACGTGCTTCTCGAGCGCCGCCTTGACCTCCTCCGCGATCTGCTTCCCGACGGCGTCCTCGGCGACGGCGGCGGCGAAGTCGTTGTCGATCACCGGCGCGGGGCCCGCGCGGCTCGGGACGAGGCGCTTCTTCGTCCGCGCGCGCGTCAGCGCGGAGCGGAAGCCCATGTACACCATCGCCTTGTGGTACACGCCCCGGTTCTTCGACTTGGCGCGGACGGTCGGCATCGTGGGGGGGGGGCGGTGGTCACGACTCGCGCGGGGGCGAGGAGGCGAGGGTGCGCGCGACGCGGAGGGGGTCGGGGGGATGCGCGATCACCAGGCGCGCGAGAATGCGCGACGATTCGTCGCTGTCGTCCGGACTGTCGGGACGACGATCGCGCGGGATCGAGGACGCGATCGGGCGCGCGGACGAACGAACGGCGGCGTTCGCGCGGCCGGACGCGCGCGAGGCCGCGGGTTCGGCGAAACGCGCGCGCGACGCGAGGAGCGACCGCGAGGGCGCCGACGGGAGTGCGCGCCCGGAGCGCCGCGCGCTCGAACGCGTTGGCGCGTAAATGCAACACGCGCCGCTGCGAGCGCGCGCGCGGAAAATCGGGCGGAAAATCTCTCGGACGGGGTGGTGGCAGCAGATTCGTCGACGTCGCGCGGCGGGGCCTCTTTTTTTCTTGGACGCGCGCCGCGCGCTGACGAGGGCGCGCCGCTCGGCACTCGTCATTCTCCGCTCGTCGGCATTTTGAACGCGGCTGGCGTTGACCGCGGCCGTCTTCCTCGCCGCGCGGCGTCGCGCGGCGTCACCCTCTCCGGGTCCCCCCGCGCCGGAGGGAGGGGCGGGTCGCCGGCGGGCGCTTCGGGGTTCTCGGCGAGCGCTCATGGCGTCCGACGACGTCACCGCGGCGATCGAGGTGGAGCGCCGCGTGCGCAAGCGCTACCTCGGCGCGTCCGAGACGAATCTTCGCCCCGCGGTGACGGAGGCGCTCCGGCGCCTCTACTCCCTCCCCCGGCTCCCCGCGAACCCGTTCTTCTTCCTCGCCACCGCGCTCAGCGCGCACTCCTCCCACGGCAACAACCGCTCGGTGTGGAGCGTCCCCGACGCGGAGGTGATGGACGACCTCGAGGACGTGACGCTCGTGGACGGCGGGAACGGGCAGACGTGCAAGATGAATCGCTTCAGCGACGCGTGGGGTCTGCCGCACGTCCTCCGCGCGTGCGACCGCGAGGGCCTGACGGACGTCAAGACCCTGCTGCGACGCTTCCCGCCGAGCCTCTACCCCACCCCGGGGCGGGAGCAGGACCCGCGAAACCCCGCGTGCATGCGCCAGGCCCTGCTGAGCCTGCAGGAGGGGTGCATGCACCGCCGCAAGTACCAGGGCGCGCCCAGCCGCGTCGGCCTGAGGGTCGACCTGGTCGTGGACGCGCCGACGATCGCGGAGGGCCTCCAGACGTTCGTCGAGCACATCTACGACGCCACCGAGGGCGTCGCCACGCACGGCGAGCAGAACGCGGTGCGGGGGGTGCTCCTGATGCCCGGGAAGGCGAACTGGAGCAGCGAGTCGCGCTCGCGCCGGCGCGCGCAGTGGTGGGGGCTCGACAAGATGCGACGCGAGCGGCGAGGGTTCGAGACCGCGGTGAAGCGCGCGACGAGCTCGCACCACAAGGTGGCGATGGAGTGCATCGTGCAGTGCGCGGTCCCGCCGGCGTTCCTCGACGGCGCGTACGGAACCGCGGCGCGGGTGATGCGGGACCGCGGCGGCGGGACCTTGGTCTCGCACTTCTCCGTCCGCACGTACTACACGTTCCACTACAGGGTCAAGACCCGCAAGGGCACCGCGCCCACCGCGACGCACTACGCCACGCTCCCGTTCGAGTCCATGTACACCGGTCTGTTCCTGGAGCAGCACGCCTCGACGGCGTACAACGACATGTACGGCACCGCGGTGGCGCCGACGTCGCCGCTCGTGCTGAAGAACAACGCCGAGCGCATGATGCGCATAGGCGCGAGGGCGATGCGCGAGGACGATTTCCCGCGCGCGCTCAGACTCGCGCAGCTCATCTTCCTCCTCCGAGGCGACCTGGGTTGGCACGACGGCGACGACCCGCCGGAGCCCGGCACGGACGCGGAGGTGAGGGAGCGCGCGTTCTGCGATCTGATACGCATGACCAACTCCTCGTCGGTGTGGCTCCAGAACGTCGCGACGGAGGCGCGGACGCTCGAGGCGTGTTTCAACGCCGACGGGTACGCGCTCGAGAAGACGCCGCGCAACGCCGAGGCGCTCGCGAAACACCTCCAGCACCTCCACTTCCGCCTGGACGATTTCATGCGCGAGGCCACGCGGCGGGATTTCGGGCTGGAGCCCCTGAAGGACGTCGCGAGCGAGATCCTCGTCGGCGCGATTCGCGCGTGCGAGAGGGCGGGGAGGGCGCTCGCGAACCCGGAGACGTCGCGGCGGGTCTCGCTCGCGTGCGAACACGCGCTGGAGAAGGCCAAGCTCCTCGCCTCGGTCGTCGCCCTGACGAGACAGCAGGAGGTGTTCCTGATGCGCCCGCGGCTGTACCTGATGCAAGCCGGCGCGTTCGGGATCAACCTGGTGACCCAGAGCGAAACCGCCGCGGACGCCGACGCGGCGGCGGAGGCGGCGCTCGAGGCGGCGCGAGAGAAACAGCGCCGGCGAAGGCGGCGACGAGCCAAGGCGAGGGCGCGCGAGGCGGCGGGGAAGGGGAAACCCGGAGGAGGCTCCAAGTCGAAGAAGAAATCCTCCGGGTGGTTCGGCGGCGGCGGTCAGAGCGGCGCGAACGACGACTCGAGCTCTGATTCGGAGGGCGGGACCGGCGGCGGGTTCGCGGCGCTCTTCGCGGCGAAGCAGAAGGAGCAGAAGGAGGAGACGGGGGGTTTGCAGCGTCTCCTCGGGATCCCCCTGGTGGACGCTCGGGTGGCGTCGCCCGGCGAGCGCGACCTGGATCGCGTCTGGCAGCGCGTGTACGAGGTGGTGGCGCCGGGGACGTGCGTGCACTTCGAGGCGGGCGAGCGTTGGATGCGGCGGCACCGGTACTGTCCGCCGCGGCACGCGCACGCGGCGATGCTGCTGCAGTACGTCGTCGACGCGCGCCTCGACGAGTGCCTCGAGACGATCCTGACCGAGGCGATGGAGCCGCCGCTCGTGAGGAACCCGTTCCCGAGCGCGGTCGCGAGGCTCCGCGGGGTGGGACACCAGTTCGACGTCTCGTTCCATCTCAGCGGGGGGGATATCATCACCGGCGGCGAGAAGGAGGAAGCGATCGACCGAACGATCGACGAGGATGACGAGAACGACGCGGGGAGGACAAACGACGCTTTGAGGACAAACCCCGCGCTCCCTTCCGCGGTTGCGAAAAAAACGGGGGGCGCGCCGCTCTTGACCCGCGCGGGGAAGGCGCTCCGGGGGATCGCGGCGGCGAAACCGCGCCTGACGATGGTTTCCGACGAGCGTTCCGCGCCGACGCCGATGTACTGCGCGCGCCCCCCCTCGGGCGACCCTGGGGGCGATCGCGCCGCGTGTTTCGGCCTGTACTCGGCGGTGGCGCTCGCGGACCCCGTGCGCGTCCGGCGGCTGATGGACGAGCTCCCGCTCCTCTTCGCGTCGCGCGAGTGGCAGGACGGGCCGTATCAGTACCAGTGCATTCCCGCGCTCGGGGGGAACGCCGCGTTCAGCGCGGGCCTCGGCGTGGCGAGCGGGGCGGCGTCCGAGGGCGGGCGCTCGTCGCGGGGGGGGAAGGGAAAACGGAGCCTCGGGCGTTCGTCGCGGAGGAAGGGCGGCGGCGGATCCTCCGGGTCGTCGGCGCGCGACGCCGTCGGATTCACGCCCGTCGTCGAGGAGTGCACGCGGTGCGAGGGCCCGGATAAGCGCCGCGCGTGCGACGCGTACGGCGCGGACGTCGTTCGACGGCTTCTCGAGATGCAGGAGGACACGCCCTGGCTCGTGCACGACGTCACCGTTCCGCGGGGCGTCCTCGCCGCCGCGGGCGCCGCGGCGGCGAGGAGACAGCTCGAGGCGGAGGAGCGCGCGTACGCCGCCGGCGACGCCGACGCCATCGCCGACCTCGACGACCGGCCCAGCACCGCCGCGGCGTCGGAGCTCCTGAGCCGCATGGGCTCCGCGGCGCCCTCTCGCGGCGGGAAAAGTGCCTTCTCGCCGGGCGAACGCGCGAACGCGGCGCGAAGGGGCGACGCGATTCGTCGGGAGGACGACGCGGAGCGGCGGCGTCGGCTTGACGAGCTCAAGGCGCGTCTGGCGGAGGCGGAGGCGGCGCTCGAGCGCGACTACGCGGAATCCGCGGAGGTCGGGGGCGCGATCGGGCAGAGCACGATGCGGGAGCAGGACGTGATCCGGATCCCTCACGACGAGATGCGTTCGAACCAGCGCGACGTCGCGCGGATCATCTCGCGGGTGGCGCAGCAGGGGGGCGAGACGTGCGCGCAGATCAGCGTGAAGTTTCGCGGGACGTACGTGCCGGCGTTCGTGAACTTTTACCTTCTCTTCCAACAGAGGGGCGGCGCGGGGTGGCGCGACCGCGACGAGGCCCAGACGAAGGTGCGCACCGAGGAGGACGGCCGCGGGGTGAAGGGCGACGCCGCGTCGGACGACGAAGACGGCGGGTTCGTCTCCGGCGGGCGGTCGTCGGGCGCTCGGGATCCGTCGCACCGAAAGCTCTGGCCCCTCGACGCGTACACCGTCGTCTTCGGCTCGCGTAAGGACGCGCTGGCGTACGCCAAGTGGCACGATTGGCGCGGCGACCCGAGCTCCGGCTCGGCCTCCAAGGCGGCGGCGGCTCGATTCCGGGCGGCCGAGGAGGTTCTGACGAACGACATGGACTATCTGAACGCGCTTCGGTGCCGCGCGGCGCGCGCGCTGGTGTCGCAGGAGAGCCGCGGGCGGGTGGCGAACTTGGCGGCGACGCTCATGTCCGTGCCGACGCTGACTCAGAGTCTGCAGGACCAGAACTCCATGCTCCGCCACCTCGTCGGGTTGGCGGACGCGCCCGAGGATCTGCTCATCAAGCTCGACATGCGCTCCGCCCGGCACGCCCTGCTCGAGTACCTGGACGACGCCGAGAGGGTGTTGACGAGCCCGAGCCTCTCGTACCACCTCGGCGCCAACCGGGTCATGGTGAAGAACTTGGCCAAGATTCGCTCGGCGGAGGCGAGGGCCGGCGGCGCGCTCGAGGAGGACGCGCTCGAGCTTCTGCGCGAGGTGAACACGTGGCTCGCCGTGAGCGAGACGAGCGTCGCGAGGGGGCTCGTGAACGTCGTCAAAGAACACGACGCGATCATCGCCGATCGAAACAGGTGGAGGGCGGAGACGCGAGCGCGGCGAGCGGAGGAGAGGGAGCGCGCGAAGGAGAGGCTCGAGCGAACCAACCGAACGACGCGAGAATGAAAAAAACGCGAATTTTTTCTCGTCTTCGTTCGATCGACGCGTCGCTCGTCAGGGCTCGATTCGTCGGGTTCGACGCCGGCGCGTCGCGGTGCCGTTCGTTCTCACGTCTCGCGCCTCCCCCACTCCCCCACGACCGCCTTCCCCCTCCCAAGCCCCCTTCCCCAAGGTCTCGTCTCGCGTCGCTTTCGACGTCCTCCGCGTGAAAAAAAAAAAAGAGAAGTCTTCCCCGCGTCGCGTTTCCCCCCGGCGGCTCACCTCCGTTCGTGTTCGTTCACCCTCGCCGCCCCTAACGCCTCCCTGAACGCGTCGAGTTCGATCGCACACGCCCTCACGCGATCCTCCCTCGCCCCCACGGCGACGCGTCGGCACAGATCTCGCACGACGGCGTCCCTGTGCATCCCCGCGTCGGCTAAGCTCGCGGCGACGATGCCCGCGGCGATTTCAGACGGCGGCCACGTCGCGTGCGCGCTGAATTTCGCGTCGTAGAGCACGCTCAGCGCGAACACGTCGCACCGCCTTGCGGCCTCGTCGTGTTCTCGCGTGCCCGGAACGAACGCCATGGCGCCGAGCATGGACGGGATGAACGTGTGCGGGACGACGTCGTTGACGCTCCACCCGAGCTCCCTGAGCACGAGGGCCTCCATCTTGGACACGGCGACGCCGTCGAAGGCGACGTCGAGGTGCCGCTGGAGCTCCACGGAGGTGACGCGGTCGCTCTCCTGGATCTTCACCGCGATGAGCTGGCACGCGTTCGCGACGAGGTGGTAGATCCAGCCCTGCGACGCGCGGACGGCGAAGCGGCCGGAGCCGAGGAAGCGGTCGAGGAGGCGCACGGCGAGGGAGGTGGTGCCGACGCCGTGGCCGAACACGAACGTGTTCTTCACGATACCCTAAAAAAGGGGAAAAGGGAAGGGGGTTTAGGGGGGGTGGAAAAGAGACGCCGTGAGCCGAGCGCGATGAGGTCGACCGGTGCTGCAGGCGGCGCGCGAGGGCTCCCGGATGGGGGCCCCGCCCCGCCCCGCCCCGCCCCGGGGCGGCGCCGCTCGGGTTCGCGGGAGAGGTCGTTCGTTCGCGCGAGCGGTTGGTTGTTCGGGGGCGCGCTCGGGGTGGTTCGATACGACGTGTTCCTATACCTCGACGAGCACCGCTCGGAGCTGCGAGAGCGAGGCGAGCGTCGAGGCGGACGCCGCCGCGTCCTCGCGCGTCTCGCACGCCCTCTGCGCGCGCTCCTCCTCCAGCGCGCACGCCACCTCGTCGAGATCGCTCGCGATCGCGGCGCGCACGCTCGCGGGCGCGGTCTCGCGCCGGAGCGCGAGCGCGCGCGCGGAGGCCTCGAACGCGGGCGAGGAGGGCCCTCCGCCGCCGGGGGGGGACGGGGGGGGCGAGGCGCGAGACCCCCGCCGCCGCCGCTCGGGGGCCGCGCCCGCGAGCGCGGACGCCGCCCCTCGCGAGGAGGAAGGCGCGGGGCGCATCATGATCGCGCGCGCGGCGCGGCGAGCGCGCGAGCCTCGAAGCGCGCGGCGCGGACGCGAGCCACGATGCTCTTTGCTTTCTGAGACGCGCGAGCGTCCGACGTCGTTGTCGTCGTCGTTCCAGTCGTTGTTCATTTTTTCCGGTTTTTATTTTAGCAACATCGCGTCGAGCACTTCTCGCTGAACTTCTCGCCGAAGATCTTGACTACGGGCACAAATGGGAGCCGCACAACCTCTGAGACGCGCGCGCGACTGTGCTTGTGTTGTTGTCGTCGACGACGTGGGGCGCCGATACGTTCGTGAAGAGACGCGCGTTTGCACAAAGCCGCCTTCGTTCGTTCGCCTTCGCGTCGCGCGTTTTTTTTCGGCTCTCCGCCGCCCTCCCCCGCGGGGTTCGAAAACGCCACCGCCTCGTCGCCTCCTCCACTACGCCCTCCCCCCCTCCACGCCGCTCGCGGTGGGGCTGCTGCTGTCCCCCGCCGGCGGTCGCCCCCCCGCGCCCCGCCCGCGTTCCTCCGAGCCCGCGCGCGACCCGCCCGCGGGGTGATCCTCCTCCTCCCCCTCCCCCCGCGGCGCGTCGTCGCATCTCCCCGCCGACCCTCGGCCCTCCGCGCCGCCCATCGCGTTCACCCCGCGCTCGCCGCCGCGCCCATCGTGTTCATCCCGCGCTCGCGGCGGCGCGATCGGGCTGGACCCGAGCGCCTGTTGCGCGTGGTCGCCGCCGCGGTTGGACCCCGCGGCGGCGGCGGCGCGGACCATGCACTCGAGCTGCGCGACGCGCGCCTCGTACCTCGCGTTGGCTTCGCGGAGCAGCGCGGATTGCGCGCGGTCGTGCTCGACGGCGTCGCGAAGGACGTCGTGTTCGCGGATCGCGCGCGCCTTCGCCTCGGCGAGGCGCGCGTTCTCGAGCTCCAGGCGCCGGATGACCGCAGACGGGGGCTCGAACGAGCCCGAGCCGCCGCCGCCGCCTCTCTCGGACCCGTTTTCTTCGCGGTTTTGGCGCGCGCGCGCGCCTCTCGGCGTGGACGTCGACTCGTGGCGGTCGCCGTCGCCGCCCCCCAACCCGCCGAACCCGAACCCGAACCCGGGGCCCCAGAGGGAGAGGTCGTTGTTCTCCGCGCGCTCGCGCGCCTCCGCGCTGTGGCTTCGCGACCGCGACGGGTCCGGGGGCGCGCGCGCGAGCGGCGACGGGCTCTGCGGGCTTTTCCCGCCGCTTCCCGACGCGGGGGGGTCGCGCGCGACGTGGTCTCCCGGGCGCTCGCGCGTGTGCACAAAGAGGCCCGGGGCGGTGTTCGAGGGCGGGTCCGCGGACGCGGGGGGCGACGGCGTTAAGCGCGCGGCGTCCTGAGCGGCGGCGAGCCGGGTTTCGAGGTCGTTGATGCGCTCCTGGTGGTGAGGGGGGGGGTGAGGGGGAGCGTGAGGACGA
>MDSW01051194.1_pt1 | contig 16741 bp, 17 predicted proteins | sample 811171 | NCBI WGS metagenome assembly MDSW01 (sample SAMN05326641, study PRJNA326480) | marine metagenome | isolation source: seawater | place: Atlantic Ocean: North West | collected 2012
TTTCTATTATATATTAATTTATCGGCCGCTTCATCATATTCAACTTCCATATGCTTAACAAGAATATTAGAATTATTTTTATATTCATTTGCTATCTGATGGAAGTGTGTAGCAAAAATAAAACTAGATTTCTTTTTTTCAAAATGAGTTAAACCCGCTTTAAAAATACTAATAGCCGAACCTATTTCAGTTCCAGAACATAATTCATCTCCTAAGATCAAACTATTATTATCAGCATAATTTAATATAGTTCGTAATTCAGATATTTCTACAGCGAATGTGCTAAGTGATTTAAACAAATCATCATTACCTATTAATCTAGTATAAATAGCATTATAAGGATAAAATTCATAACTAGCAGCAGGTGCGTACATACCAGCTTGAACCATAATTTGAGCTATACCAATAGATTTGATCAAACTAGATTTACCAACAGCATTTGTTCCATATAATAATATACCATAACTATCTTTGCCTAGAGATACATCATTGGATACATATGTTTCATTAGTATTAATATGTTCAATTAATGGATGTCTAAGACCCTTAGCTGAAAAAAAAGCACTATGATGTCTTCCTTTCCATTCACTCCATTCTTTTGGGTCTTTAATAGTAGGCTTACAATAATCATATTTATGACTTATATAAGCTTTACTTACAATTAAGTCAAACATTGAAACAAATTTTGATATTTTATAAATAAAATTAAAATAATCGCCCATTTCTCTAATAAATTGATTATAGTGTTGTGTAATTTCATCTTTTAAATTACTTTTACTACTGGAAATACTATTATATAAATTAGTCAAATCAGAATTATATAATGCTTTATCTTTACCACTATTAATATAATTTATATTTTTCAATAATTCTTTTTTACATAATGTACCATCGTATTTTGAATGAAATTTTATAGTAATTTTATCTTTTTTTATTTTATCTAATTCTGTTTTTAAAAATGTAGCTCTTCTGCTAGTGCATTTAAAAAATACTCCGGTTTTTTCAGTTTCATGAATTTTTGGATCGTTTGATCTTGTATCTGTTCTAGAAATTAATCCAGAAAAATATGCTTGAACACATTCTAAGTATTGTAAATTTTCAACATATGTTTTATGAGCTTTATCTACTCTTTCAAATACGCCTTTTTTAAAGAAATTTGTTTCCATGTTATTACAATTATCTAATTTTTCCATATCAATAGTTTTATTAATTAATTCTGATATTTTATTAATATTTTTGGATACTGTTGGTGTTTTAATTGTTTTTAATATATGGTGTAATAGTTTATTTCGGTTAGGTGTCCATTCACAATCTTTTTCAATTGTATCAATTAATTGTAAATCTTTATAAAAACTTACAAATTCGTGTGGTTCAACTTTATTTGCTATAAATTTTCTATACAATTTTTCAATATCATTCACGCTTGTTAACTTTTTTCGCAACTCCATAAAATATTTAAAATCATTATTTAAAACAAAATCTATCATATCATATTCTATATTAAGTTTTTCAATATCTGTAATGGGATGTAATATTTTATCATTAAATTCTCTTTTACCCATATTTGTAACACATTTATTAATAAAATTTAAAATACTAGAAATATTTTTATTATTATCGGTTACATTTACAATATTTAACTGCTTTAAACTATGATTAGCACATTTCAAAGAATTGTCATTATTTTCAATAACTGGTTCTCTAAGTTTTTTTGTTAAGGTTGGATTATGTTCATAAATAAAATGCAATAAAAATATAAAAGAATTGAAAGCATGTATATTTTCATATAATTGGTTACTTTCAACAAAACTATAAAAATCAGTAAAATTGTAAAATTGTTTTAATAATTCTTCGTGATATGATTGTTTTTTCGCATTTTTTACTATTTCTTGCCATTCATTATTTTCATTGATATTTATTTTATACATTTTATCAGCGTTGATATTACCAAATCTAATTACATCTTCTACCATTGAACTTTCTTTAAAATTATGAATAATTATTACTTCACTAGGATTATATATAGATATAAATCTTTCAAGATTATCATAAGCAGTAGTATCGTGTATTTTGTTATTTTTATATTTGAATTCATATAATACTGATTTACCTGTTATTATATCAATAGTAGCAATGCCACAAGTAAAATATGGGGTATTATCAAAATCTTCACAAATATCTAACCAAATAGTACAACAATTATTTGTAATTTTTTGACGGGGGTCATCAAAATTAGTTCCAGGTGAAAATGTTTGTGTATGACTTCTTTTTTTTGTTCCATTAGAATTTTCACCGGTTTGTTCCCATACAACTACTGTATAACCTTCTTTACACAATCTAGGAACTTGTCTCTGTAAAGGTTCGGCTACACCATAACCAGCCATAACATGGTCATTCCCCTTTCTAGCTATTTTGCAGTTCAAAATTTCAGAATATTTTTTTATGTGATGATAACTAGGATGTTCATAATCCTTTTTTGCATAAACTTCAAAAAAGGTTCCGGCCTGCCATAAAAGTATGACTTTTTCTCCGTATTTTTTTTTATATTCATTTAATTTGACAAAGTAAGTATCAATGTCTCGTTTTCCATTTTTTGATAATGAACTCATATTAATCTATATATTTATTAAATCTTTAATACAGTTTAATAAATATTAATCGTGTGTGTAATTATGAAATAATACTTCAGCATTTTTATTATATACATCACCAGCTAAATAAGCGTTTTCATATATTTCACGAGCTACTTCATCCGGAATAGAAGACCCAATTTTCATTAAATTATGTTTTTTTAAATATTTTTTTATATGACCAATAGATCTACTTTTTAATTTATTAATTTCTTTTTTAACATTTTTTCTAGTTTTTTTATTTTTAATGAGAACACCACAGGAATTGGTTTTTTTATTTTTACCTAAATAAAACTTCCTCTTAATCCTTCTAGTTTTCTTTTTGATTCGTTTTTTTTTGTTTTGTAAATTGACTTCGGGGACAGGACCTGGGAGAGAAACCGGTTGAACTAAAGAAGGCGTATCATTTGATATGTTTGGCTTTGGCAATGGAGACATATTAAATTTTGCTTTAACCTCATTTAATTTTTGTTGTCTTTCTTCAAAACTATCGTTGTGTATCATTGAGTCTCCAACTTTAAAATTAAAGGACAATGGTTCTTTATGATTATCATTTTGTTTTTGTGTTTTCCTCCATTGCGAATATGACGGTTTTGCTCCACCCTTTTTCATATTTGAGTATGGAATACTATCAGTTTCAATTTGTATTTCTTGTAAAGGGTTTGATATATCATTTTTTTTATTTTTTTTTTCAATTTTCTCTCTTTCCACTTTTTTTGATATACTTTCTAAGTATTCTATACTATCTTGTAGAGAATTAGCAAATTCTAAATCTTCTTTTTTTTGTTTATCATTACTGCCTATATTTTTAACTTCTATTTCTTTTTTCTTTTGATGTTCCTTTATTTTTGCAATAAGGTCTTTTTTTATACTATTAGGTTTAAGATCTCTAGACCTTTTTTTCCTCTCCTTTTTTTTTGTTTTGTTTCTTTTTTTTGTTACACTAAAAAAATCAGGATTAATAGCAATTGTTTTAGTATTAGGCATTGTAAATAATAATAATAAATTTAAATATTATTATTAACTCAAATTATGCGTACATAAATTTGTATATATCATTTATCTGTGTGTCATCTATAGAATTATTATTTTGTTTAAACATTTCAATTCCATTATTTAAATCTTCTAAAGTAATTTTTTTCTTCTCATTTTTTGGTAAACAAAAAACACGACGCGAATGAGCTATTTTAGTTTTTGCTAAAAGTGTTTCAATATCTCTTCCAAAATATTTAAAACATTTAATATTTGTTTCAAACCAACTATCTGGTATAGGTTTTTTAAGTTTCCACCCAATATCTTTTACTTTTTTGGCAAAAATTTTATTAAGTTCTGGTGCTTGATAATCATCGGTTTTAAATCTCCATGTAAATCTAGACGATAAACCCTGATTATAAGAGAAAAAACATTTATCTAACTCTTCTTCATATCCCGCTATTATAACCATTAATCTATCTTTATAATTACTTAATGCTTCACATAAAGTATCTAAACATTCCTTGGCAAAACTATCTCTTTTTTCTGGATTTCCTAAAGCATATGCTTCATCAATAAATAATACACCACCCAAACATTCTTTTACAACATCCATTGTTTTTAAAGCTGTTTGACCTAAATATCCAGCAACTAAATCACTTCTAGTCACTTTTCTAAATCTACCGCGCTTTAAAATACCTAATCTGGAATAAATTTTCCCTAATAATTTTGCGACTTCTGTTTTACCAGTTCCTGGCGGACCATAAATAACAGTGTGTAAAAAATCATTTTGCGATTTATTTTTACAAATATGTAATTTTTGTATAAAAAATAAGATTTGATTAACAACTGATTCTTTTAAACTTTTCATACCTATCATTTTATTTAATTCAATCAATGGTGTTCTTATTTGGTGTATTGCTTTCATATCAATATTGTAAGTAACATCATCTTTTAAAGGATATTTTTTTGCTAAGTCCAATATATCCTGTATTGAAAATATTTCAACATTAGATATATCTACTTTTTTTTTTATTATTTTTTTTAAGCGCTCCTGTTTCGCTCTGTAATTTTTTATGTTATTCTTAAAAAATATATCAAAATCATCTTCATAATTTTGCAGATTTTTTCTTAAAGCAGTTCTATGACTTCCTTTTATTTTTTTTACTCCTTTCAATGTAGGTTTAATTTTTTTATTATTATCAAGTTCTCGCTTTAATTTATATATTTCTTTAGATGATTTTTTTTTCATATTATTATTATTAGATATGTCTTTAAATAATGTATTATTTGAAATATCTGTAAGAAGCGGCATTGTAAAATCTTTATATACCATTCTATTAATTTCGTTTAATAATAATGAATTTAATTTTATCTGTCTTCTTTCATTTGGACTTACAAATTCAATTATTTGTAAATTTATATTGTTACTGGAAGTATCTATAATATTATTAGAATTATCATTATGTAGGTCATTATTAGAATTATCTTTCATAGATATACTTGTTTGTTATTAATAAATTTAAAAAAATAATAGAAAAATATGATTAATAAATAAGTTTAAAGAAAAATTGATATGATATAAATTAAATAGAATAATGGTAATTATGGCTAAAAAGAAATTACAAGATTTTGACGGAGATATTTCATGGAAGATAATAAATAGTTATTTTAAGGGTCAGCATTTGGCTAGATTAGTTAGACACCAAATAGAATCTTATAATCATTTTGTAAATAAACAAATTAAAAATACAATTGAAATGTTTAATCCTGTACATATAAAATCTGAACACGATAAAGATGAGAAAACAGGCTTATATTCATTAGAGCTAATTATTACTTTTAGTAATTATCAAATATATAGACCACAAATACATGAAAATAATGGAGCTACAAAATTAATGTTTCCACAAGAAGCTAGATTGAGAAATTTTACATATTCTTCTGCTCAAACTGTAGATTTAAATATCAAAATTATCAAACGCGCAGGTGAAAATTTGGAAAAAATGGAAACATTATTGAAAACAATTCCTAGAATTCATATTGGTAAATTACCTATTATGTTAAAATCTAGTATATGCGTGCTAAGTCAATATAAACATTTACATCCAAACATTGTTGGAGAATGTGCTTTTGATGCGGGAGGATATTTTATCATTAATGGTAGTGAAAAAACCGTATTGGGACAAGAACGAGCAGCTGAAAATAATCCTATGTGTTTCAATGTTGGAAAAAATAATACTAAATGGTCGTGGTTAGCCGAAATAAAATCTATTCCTCTAGAAAAATGTATATCGCCTAAACAAATTAATATTACTATCGCTGCTAAAAATAATGGTCACGGACATTCAATATATGTTCAAATACCCAGAATAAAACAACCTATTTCACTTGTAATTGTTTTTAGAGCTTTGGGAATATTATCGGATAAAGAAATCTGTGAAAGAGTTATACTTGATATTGATGATATAAAAATGAAAAAAATGTTATTTGGATTAAAAGCTTCTATAATTGATGGATATAGTTGTTTAACTCGCGAAAAGGCACTAGATTATATTACTAGTTATGCGATGTATACACCTTTAAATATGGATAAAGAAACCGGTCAAAAGAAAAAGAAAGAATTTACTCAAGATGTATTAAATAATGATTTATTTCCACACTGTCAGACTAAAGAACAAAAAATATATTACTTAGGTTATATGACAAATCTATTACTACAAACAAGTTTTGGATGGCGTAAAACAGATGATAGGGATAGTTACAAAAATAAAAGAATAGACCTAGCAGGAACATTATTAAATAATTTGTTTCGCAATTACTTTAATAAATTAGTAAAAGATATGCAAAAACAAACCATTAGAGAAATAAATAATGGTTCGTGGAAATCCACCGAAGCTTATTTGGATATTATGAACCAAACTAATATATATAAAATTATTAAATCTACTACAATTGAAAATGGAATTAAAAGAGCATTGGCTACTGGAGATTTTGGTATAAAAAATACAAATTCAAATAAAGTAGGAGTAGCTCAAGTTTTAGGTAGATTAACATATATTTCCAGTCTTAGTCATTTAAGAAGAATAAATACACCAATTGATAAAAGTGGTAAATTAATTCCTCCTAGAAAATTGCATCAAACAGGTTGGGGTATGATATGTCCGGCAGAAAGTCCAGAAGGTCAATCAGTTGGTGTGGTAAAGAATTTATCTTATCTTGCACATATTACAATAAACTCAAATTCTAATCCAATTTTCAATTTATTAGAAGGTAAAATTATTAGACTAGAAGATGTAACTAGTAAAGAACTATATAATAAAGTTAAAGTAATAGTTAACGGTTGTTGGTATGGTATTACAGACGAACCCATAAAATTATATCATTACATGAAAGATAAAAAATTTAAAGGTATTTTAAATATTTACACAAGTATTGTATTTAATTATAAAATGAAAGAATTAGTAATATGTAATGAAGGAGGTAGATTAACGAGACCAGTTTTAAAAGTAAAAAAAGGGAAACTTTTATTTACGAAAAAAATGTTAAATAAAATTAAAAAGAATGATTTTAATTGGGATAATCTTTTAATAGATAGTTGTGAGAATGAAGGTATTATTGAATATATTGATGCTTCTGAACAAAATAATGGCCTCATAGCAATGAGACCTAATAAAATAATAAATAATAGATTTACTCATTGTGAAATACACCCTTCAACTATTTTTGGTATTCTAGCCAGTTGTATTCCATTTCCAGAACATAATCAATCGCCTAGGAATACCTATCAATGTGCTATGGGAAAACAAGCTATGGGTATGTATGTTACCAATTTTAAAAGTAGAATGGATAAAACAGCTTATGTTCAAACATACACAATGAGACCTCTTGTTGATACTAGAATTATGAATATAATTAATCTAAACAAAATACCATCGGGTAGTATGGTTATAGTGGCGATTATGTGTTATTCTGGTTACAATCAGGAGGATAGTATATTATTCAATAAAGATAGTTTGGATAGAGGATTGTTTTCAGCTACTATTTATAAAACAGATAAAGATGAAGATAAAAAAATTCAAGGAGATGAAGAAATTAGATGTAAAGCTGATAGAAGTAAAACTAAAGGTATGAAATTTGCTAACTATGATAAATTAAATTCTCACGGTGTAATACCCGAAAATACATTAGTTGAAAATAGAGATGTTATTATAGGAAAAATCGTTCCTATTAAAGAAAATAGAAATGACCATACAAAAGTAATAAAATATAAAGATCAGAGTAAAGTGTATAGAACAAATGAAGAAACATATATTGATAAGAACTATATTCACAGAAACGGTGATGGTTATACATTTGCTAAAATAAGAACTAGAACATATCGTGTTCCCCAGATAGGCGACAAATTTTCATCAAGGCATGGACAGAAGGGTACAATAGGCCTGGTATTACCAGCTGAGAATATGCCTACTACAAAAGATGGGCTACGACCAGATATAATTATAAATCCACATGCTATACCATCTCGCATGACAATTGCACAATTAAAGGAAACATTACTAGGAAAAGTTTTATTGGAATTAGGATTGCTAGGAGATGGAACTAGTTTTGGTGAATTTTCCATTCAAGATATATGTAAAGAATTACAAAAAAATAATTTTGAATCACACGGAAATGAAATATTATATAATGGTATGACTGGAGAACAATTAGAAACGGAAATCTTTATCGGTCCGGCATTTTATCAAAGATTGAAGCATATGGTTGCTGATAAAGAACATAGTCGTAGTATAGGACCAATGGTAGTATTAACTAGGCAACCAGCAGAAGGAAGGTCCAGAGATGGTGGATTACGCTTTGGAGAAATGGAACGAGATTGTATGGTTAGTCATGGTGCTTCAAGATTTACTATTGATAGATTATATCATGCCAGTGATAGTTACACCGTTTATACCTGTCAAAAATGTGGATTGATGGCTGTATTTAATCCTGAAAAGAAAATTAATATTTGTAAAACTTGTGGTAATACTACTCATTTTAATAAAGTTAATATACCATATGCTTGTAAATTACTATTTCAAGAATTAATTACTATGAATATAGCTCCCAGAGTTATTACTAATGCATAAATATTCATATTTTTCCAAAAACCCTGCCCTCAATTCTTTTGGTATGCAGTTAAAATTTATCAATTTTGTATTTAATTTAAAATTCTCCCAAAAATTATGTTCTTTTAAATAATTTTCTATCATAGTTTCTCTTATATGTAGATTATATAACTTATTAAATTTTTTTTGCGATAATGGCTTTATAATCTGTTGTATATTATCTGATTTATCACCATGAACTATTTTATAAAATAAAGCATAATATGTTTTCATTTTCCATGAAGCCTTATGGTCATATATTTCACAATATCTATTTATAAATTTATCAACATTTACCAGATTATTCTTATTCTTCAAATTATAAATTTTTAAATTATGGATACCATTTTTTTTATCTATTAATTTACAATTACAATCATTATATAATTGTAAATAATCCGTGTCACTTGTTATTATTTTTACGCGATTATCCGGGTCTTTCAACAATTCTTTTGTTAAAATAGCAATACAATCATCTGCCTCTAGTGTATCATAATTTACTATATGTTCTATACCTGCTTGTTTAAATAATTCATCATATGCCATTTTAAAGAAAGGACCGCCAATAAAATCATCTTCTGTTGTTCTTGTTCCTTTATAACTATCTAATAATTTCATTCTCCATATGGATTTCCTAGGACAATCTTTTGCTACTATTATTCTAACATCCATTTTACCCCAATCATAATCAAATACAGGATCGTATAAATACTTTATTTTATCTATAAATGTTGATTTAAATTTATTTACGAATTCTTCATTTTCAATTGGCTTTTCTAATTTTTCTCCCTTATTTTTACATTTCCACCATTGCATTAAAGCATAAAATCTATAAAATACAAAATAACTACCATCTATAAGTAAATATCCTTTCATTATAATTATCAATATATCATATTAAAAACTAATCAATTTATATATATTAATGTCTGGGAAAGAATTTTTAATTGGGGGGACATCTGGAATGATAGCCAGATCTTGTGTTGCCCCTTTAGATTTATATAAAATTCAACGACAAAATCACTTCATACCAAATTCTACACTTAAAGCTGTTTTAAAAAAAGAAGGAATAAGATATCTATGGAAAGGAAATGCAATCAATTGTATAAGAGTATTCCCTCAAAATGGTATTAATGGTTTTACTTATAATTTTATGAAAAGAAAAGGTTATAATCATCTAGTTTCTGGTGGTATTGCTGGTGGAACAGCTATGTTAATAACATATCCATTAGAAACTATAAGAAGTAGAATAATGTTACAGACAAATCATTCACATTATAGAGGATTATGCAATGCTCTAAAGAAATTAACATTTAGAGAATATTATCTGGGTTTAAATTGTAGTTTAATGGGATATAGTTTATATTCATCATTATTTTTTCAATTTTATCATACTTATAAAGAATTCAGTAATGGTTTTCAAATAAATACTAATGCTCAACGATTAATATGTGGAGGATTAACTGGTATATCTGCTGTTTCTATTTCATATCCTACTGATTTAGTTAGAAGACGATTACAAATACAAGGATTTCATTCTACTGTTCCAACATATAATGGAATTATTGATTGTTGCACAAAAATAATAAAAAAAGAAGGGTTTAGAGGACTTTATAGGGGATTACTACCAACATATTACAAAATTTTTCCAACTGTTGCTATACAATGGTGGTGTATAGATTTTTTTACTGAAAATATATAAAAAGATATTATATTAATATACATATGGCACATGGATGTCGGTATAAAAAATCTACAGCTAGTATGCGATGGAAATGGAAAAAAAAACGAGTTAGAAGATTACAGCGAAAAAGACGAAAAATGAGACAAAGAGCTAAATAAATAATTTAGAGAAAATCTTCTACTATTATATAGATGGAAACAATTGTAAATAGAGCAAAATCATTGATTAATGATATAAATACAGATAAAACTTATACTCAATTTCAACAGAATCACTCGTTTCAAAAAAGAGCAAATGAAGCCCAACGAATTCTAGATAAATATCCTGATAGAGTTCCAGTAATAGTAGAAAAAGATCATAGATGTAAAGATATTCCTGATATAGATAGAAAAAAATATTTAGTACCTGATGATTTAAGCATAGCGAATTTTATGTATGTTATAAGAAAAAGAATAAAATTATCACCTGAAAAATCATTGTATTTATTTGTAGATGGAACTAATATGGTTCCTACAAGTCAATTAGTTAGACAGGTATATCAAGATTATTCCTCGCCTGATAATTTTTTATATATAATCTATGCCGGAGAAAGCACATTCGGATAAATTTTTTATATTTCAGATATATATATAATGTCATTCAATTTAGACATATTTAATAACTCTAATAGCAAACATAATGGTGGATGCGGACATCCAACTCATGGAGGGAATGTTGGCCCAACTACTATAATGGGTAGTCATAATTATCTTCAGCGTGTTATACAAAAAAGAACTATATCTCAACCAACATTAAAATCTACTATCTTCTCTAATTTAAATCCTAATAATAGTAGATTTAGAGCTACTTTATATAATCATAAAACAGGTAACACTATTATGGGTAAAGTTCAAAAACCTGCCGATTCTAGTACACGAACAAGATTTTTAGCAGTATTTGGCGGATTTGTTGTAAAACCAGGTGAAAAACCAAATGGTGGTGGTGATTAATAAATTAACTTTGTTTTCATTATATTATCTATTATAATATTATAATGAATATTAATCAACTTATTGGTGAATTATTAGGAACAATGGCTTTGGTTCTTTCAATTCTTTACAGTAAAGGTAATGCATTTGTTATTGGTGGAACTCTAGCAGCGGGAATATTAGTTTTAGGTAGTTTGTGTCCAACTCATTTTAATCCTGCTGTTTCCATTGCAATGTTTGCAAAAGGAAAAATATCAGGTAACCAATTACTACCATTTATTGTAGCCCAAGCAGCTGGTGCTTTAATTGCTCTTGAAATTTTTAAACGCGTATAATTTATTTTATGTATATTATATAAGATGAATTATAATAAAAGAAAAACTAGACGAAGAAAAACTAGACGAAGAAGAAGAAGAGGGAAAAGAGGAGGTGACAATTTTCAATCAGCTGCTACTGTAGACAGTCGTCAAACTTTAGTAGAAAAAACTAAACAAGGTGTAGAAGAATTAAAAGAAAAATCAAAAGGTGGTCATCAAAATATATTGGATCTTATAGATTGGACTGCTCAAACTGCTTCAGATGCAGCTGAAGAATTTGATAGGGAAGCACAAGGTGCTCCCGAACCAATAATGAGTAAAGCAGCAGCTGGAGTTGGTATGCCTACTTCAGGTGGAAAAAGGCGACGAAGAAGAAAATCTCGCAAAAGAAAATCTCGCAAAAGAAAATCTCGCAAAAGAAGAAGTCGTAAAAAATCAAGAAGAAAGAAAAAGAGAAGTAGTAAAAGAAGAAGATAAAAATATATTATTAATATAAGATGATTAATATATTAATAATAACATTTGGAACAAGTAATAGAAATAATATGTTAGCATATTCATTTGAAGAATTAGGTGCTAAAGTATATATTTATGATTTTTTTAATCATAAAGATAGACAAGAATATTATAAATTAGAAGAACCTATATCTGGATTAGTATTAGCTGGATATGGTAACAGGGGTTTTGAATTTGCCAACAAGAGTAATTTAAGTTATTTAATAGAACATAATCATTCACTCTATAAAGAATTAATGAAAATACCTGAAAATTATCAAAATATACCTATTTTGGGTATCTGTTATGGATGTCAAGTATTGAATAAATTTTATGGAGGAGGATTACCAGAAAGATTAAAAGAAAAAAAAACAGGAAAACATGAGACAATATTATTGAAGTCTAGAATTTTCAAAAATATGCCAAAAAAAGTATGGGCAGATTATAATCATCGTTTTTTAACTTTAACTGGTGCTCCTAATGCAAAAACAATTGCGTATAGTGGAAAAATAATTGTAGGATATGAATTTTCTAACATACATTACGGTGTACAATTTCATATAATAAAAAGCGATGATATTGTTAAAAAAATATTGTCTAATTTTAATAAAATATGTTTAGACGGACCACAAATTCAAAATAATAATAAAGTAATATATGGTTTATCTGGAATATTATTAGTAATATACGCTTTAAGTAATCGTTTAAAAAGATAATTTAACATATTATAAAAATATATTATGTTAAGAATAATAATAATAAGTATTTTAATGGTGAATGCAATATTTTGGGGAATATATCCACCATCAAAAAATTCACCACACAATCAATTGTTACGATTTTTTAATATTAAACGAGATGTTGGACTTCTCTCCCACTTAATGGTAGGATTGTTCTTTTATATAACTGCTTTTTATATTTCACATATTAATTTAATTTTTTGATAAGTTGGAAATATAAGTAGATTAAAAAAAAACTATATCCAGCAGTATAAAAGTTAGCAAAAGGATTATCATGTAAATTTATTTTACTATAATGTTCTTTGAAAGGTTCTCCGTATAGTGCGTCATTCATATTTGAAAATCCTTCATTAGCTCTTCTAACGGCTGTCCGACCACCTCCGTCTAAAAACCTTGCATTACTGGGCATATTTAATTCTTTTCTTTTTGCTGGACCAACAACAGGTATATCCATAATGGCTACATGGTGTCGTTGCAAACTTTCACTTCTTCCATCTCTACTAGTTACGGGCGCTTCTAATAAAGTGCACTCTGGTGGACCACTTTGAGCTAAACCTCCCATTAATCCCATGGGATTTAATGCTCCCATATTTTCAACCATTCCAGGTAATAAACCTTTAAAATAAGCACTTTTTGCTGGAATTATAGGAATTTTACCAGTAGGCGTGTTATTGACATAGAGATACCTTTTAACATTTTTACCTCTATATTTACATGTTGAACCGGTGTTTATAAAAAACCGATTACCCAACATTTTGCTACCAATTTTAGCATTGCCAGTTCCCTTTACTAGAATGTCACCATAACTAATTATTCCAGCAATATCTTTTGCTAATGTTTCTAAATTACCAGTATCATTCATTCCCATTTGAGAAGGATTTCTTACGTGTTCAAGATAATTATATTCGGGGCCAACAAATTTTTCACCCATAGCTGTTGCTCCTTTTTTTACTTTTTTGAAAAAGCCGGTAGGCATATTAATATATATCAATATATTAATATATTAATAATCACGGTTTTTTGTACCAGAAAGTGTTCCAATATCTTTTTTGTATTTAACTTTTGTAAAAGCATTGGCAGCAGCGCTTGTTTTTTTTTCTTCTTGCTTCATTTTATGATCGGCAGTTCTTATATCATTTTCAGTATCAACTTCGGCTTCTTTAATACTATGTTGTAATTTCACAGCCTTTTTGTTTTTTTTCATGGCTACTTCAACTAAATCATTATATTTTCCTTCTAGCTTTTTATATTTTTCATTTGCTTTTATTTCTTCCTTTTTCATTTTTTTTGTATTTTTTTCTTTACATGCTTTTTTCCACAATTTTTTTGAAGTTTTTGTAAATCCTTCAATATTGCTCAAATTATTTATATTAGTTATTATTTGATTTATTATTAAAGCACCTAATAAAATTATTAGTAATACAATTAAACCATTCATATATATATTTCTAAAAGATATTATTTGGTAATCAAAAAAACTTTCCATCTGATGGTTGACTTTGAACTATTTTTGCGTTTCTAATTTTTTCTTCATTTTCTGCCAATTCTTTGTCTGTTTTTTCCTTATCTTCTTTATTTGCGTCCATTTTATCTTGTAATTTATCATCTTGATCTTTCATTAAAGATACTTTCATTTTCAACCCGCCATAAGCCTTTTGTAATGTTTTAAATTCTCTACTGTTTTTTGCCGAACTTTCTTTTACTTTTCTTAGTACTTTTGGATCACATTTGGCCAAATCCAATCCTTCAACAATGCTAAAATTATTAACAACTTGATTAAGTATTAAAGCACCTAATAAAATAATTAATAACACTATTAATCCATTCATATATATCTATATAATATATTAGTTTTTACTTTGGCACTTTAGATTGATCTATTGCTTTATCCATTAATGGAGAATTAACTACATTTTCTCCACTTGTAGCTGCTTTAATCTTTTCTTTTCTATATGTATCTATTTTAACTTGTGCTTCCCTTTTTTTTTGAGCATCTGCGGAATTGTCTGCCCCATCGCTAATCGCTTTAGCTATTTCTGAGATTCTAGCAATTATACCTTTATTTTCTTCGGTAACGAGATTAGCACAATCCACATTACTCATTTTATCACATTCTTCTTTTAAATTTGTTGCTTGTTTAGCTTCAACCTCACTCAAATTTTTTTCCCTGTCTTCTGCTTCCTTTTTATCTTTTGCTTTTTTTTCTGCTTCTCTTTGTGCTTTTTTCACTTTTTCTGCTGCATTGCGTGCCACCCTAGTCATTGCTAACCCTTCTATAGTTGTATTTAATAACTGATTAAGTATTAAAAAACTAAAAAATAAAATTAAAAATATATATATCATTATATTAATCAGTTATTTTTTCTTTTTAAATAATATATGTATTGGTCAAGAAATTGGAAAACTACAAAAGATTGTAAAAAATGTGAATATCATGGAATTCCAAAAAATGCTAAAACTAGTTGTGTAAATAGTGGTACATGTATAGCTAGAAAAAGTGGTAGAGAAGGACAATTATTTACTAAAATACTTCCTACAAATCAATTATATGAAAATAACACATCATGTAATTCTCGTTCAAAAAAAATTATCATTAAATCTGGAATGCAACCTAAGAAAAAGGTCGGTGTAGAAGATGGTAATTATTCATATTCTTATAATGACTTTATGAAAAGACGAAAAAATAATATTGCTGATAAAGTTCCTACAGTAAAACCTCACTTTTTAAAATACGAAGCATCTGATGAAGGAAAAATAGATTTTGGACCAAATGGAACAATTTCTTATCCTGATCATGAAAATTATAATAATGTTAATAGAGGACCTAGAGCATATTATGGAAATCAAATTGTAATATTTCATAAGAATGGTGATTTAATCGCTAAAATAAAAAGAAATAGAAAATACCAACAAGCTACTGGAAATGAAATAGATCAAGAATACTGGTATTGGTATAAAGATGAAACATATACTCATGAAGTTATTATGCGACATTTCCCCGGAGAAGGATTAAAAATTCAACAACAAACTTTTCTTGATGCTGTTCAAAAATACACATTTAGTAAAGAAGGATATAATGTTGAAACGCTACAATATAATGATAACACGAATTTACTACCAAGTGATTGGGAAGAAAATGGTGGTTATAAATTATATACTGATATGACAGGAGCAGAAACAGATTGGTTTATTAGAGTAATTGATAATCCCACCGTTTATAATTATCAATATAAAGCTAACCGGATTACAAAAACTAGTGGTTATGGTGGCCAAACTTGTGGTTTAGAAACTAGAGTAGGTTTGGGGATGAAATCGTGCGAAAATGATACAATATTTAATCCAAATAATAAACAATTTCACCAACAAGGTGCGGTTGATAGTTCTACTAGAATAGATAGATTAAGATTGAATGCTGTTGCTGGTAATTATTATTGTCCTCCAAATACTGTAAGTAATGGAAAACAAGCATGGAATTCATGTTGGAATGGTAATTATTTAGATACCATTAGAAATACAAATGAATATAATTCCGGTGGAGCTGATTGGAAATATAATGATAGATTAAATAATTTTAATCTAGGAAAAGTTCCTTTATATAAAACTGCTTGTCATCAAGAAAAAACTGCTAGAAGGAAAGTAGCAGGTAATGTTACTAACAGTTTTTGCTTATTCCCTGTAAGTGGTGGTGGTGGGCGATAGAATTTTAATATAATAAATTATATTCTAATATATTATATTATGCCTGAAACAATAAATATATTCAATCAAATGCCACATCACTACAAAAA
>MDSW01036020.1_pt1 | contig 16740 bp, 7 predicted proteins | sample 811171 | NCBI WGS metagenome assembly MDSW01 (sample SAMN05326641, study PRJNA326480) | marine metagenome | isolation source: seawater | place: Atlantic Ocean: North West | collected 2012
AACAACTGTTACTCCAGCACCAGTAAAGTTAATATCAGTAAATCCAGTTCCAACACGGACTGAACCAGATTGAATTCCAACACCAGAAATAATATTACTAAATTGACTGCCGTCACCAACAAAACTAGTTGCTGTAACTACTCCACTTACATCTAAAGAACTAGCTGTTGCAATACCTAAAGAAGATGTGTGCTCAATAACTGTGGTTGCATATTCAATTCCTCTTCCAGAACCTGGGTATGCTCTACCAGTATCATCATAACCCTCTCTTGAATAAGTTACAAGAGTTGCAAAAGTTACTGGATTTACTAATTGCCCATTACTAGGAGAGGAGAAATTAGATCCATTACTAACAACAACAGACCAAAATCCATCAATTAGATTGTAGATGATCATTTTTGAGTTATCACTCTCATGTAAGAAGTAATAATAATCACTTACACTCTGGAATCTAGCACTACCAGAGGCAGTGGGAGCAGATGACAATACAAAATAATTACTTTGTCTAATGTATGTTCCATTAACTAATGAACTATAACCTTTTAAAGTTAATCTTGAATAGTCAACAGAAAACTTTCCACTTTGTGTAAGAAGTGGGGCAAGTGATAATGATGCACCAGATCCAACAACAATTTCATCAATACCAGTGACTTCTTTGGTATTTGGATTTAAAGTAATAGATCCAGTACCAATAGTAAGAATACCAGTAATTCTTGCATCACCATTTACAAGTAAAGCAGTAGTTGCTGTTCCTGTGTTAACTTCAAGACCATCTCTAAATGTAGAGAACCCAAGTGAGTCAACATGTTTTACTTCTTCATAAGTGATGGTGCCACCAACTGTGATGTTTCCATCCACAAATTGATCACCTTGTACATATAAAGCGAAATTACTTCTTGCTGTGGTTGCAATACCAACGTTCTTGGTAGTATGGATACCAGCAGAAGTTACTGCCCAAGTACCTGCAGCACCTACAGAACCACCACTACCTAGTGCAGTGCTTGCAATACCAACCCATTTTGAAGTGGTGGAATTATAAATTAGTAGTTGATTATTGATACCCTCAAAAGTAACATCATCAAGGTCTTTGATGAATCCTGCTCCACCACCACCCATGGTGGATAGTTGAGTTTGAATTCTACTTATAAACAACCTGTAGTGTTTTGACAGGTCATCAAGAGTGGCAAATTTTTGGTCAAGAGGTGTCAGTGGGTCAGTTTGTCCACCAGCAGTCTCTTTTTCATTAGGTGGTTCATTAAGCAGACCTTCACTTAGATCAATCTGTGTTTTTTTAATTTCTGAAGATATTTTTTTAACATCTTCAAGACAATTTTTTACACTTACTTTGACAAATCTTACATCTTGCTTTAGTGTCTTGATGTCATCATCATAATATTTGACTTCTGGAAGAGAATTAAACTTTTGCTCTACTTCTTCTCTAAAATCAGTGTAGAAAGAGATGATTTTTTCATCTGTCTTGATACTTTCTTTCTCAATAGACTTAATTTGTTCTTTTAATGTCTGTTTGAGTTTATTTTGTTCACTTAATATTGCTTTTTTTAGTTTTCTATCATCATCCTTAAATTCTTTGTGATGATCGTAAACTCTGAGGGTCATTTCCCTCAGTTCTTTGTAGATTTTGTCTTTTGTTTCAGTTAATCTATTGTTTGTTGTGTCTAAATTCTCTGAAAGAGTCTTTGAATCTACTCTTTGCTCAAAATCCTTGGTCTCAATGACTTCATTTAATTCAGAAACCCTTGAACTAATGGTTTCTTTTATGAAATCAAGATGACTTTGGACTTTTTTGAAGTCATCATCAATAACACCAAAGGTTTTTCCAATCCAAGAGAAGTCTGGAACCTCATTTACCTCATTGACCCACTTTGGAAAGGTGGGAATGTTGTTATTTACCTCTTCAATCCTTGATTTAAGGACATCAAGGTCATTTTCATAGTATTTTACTTCAGGAAGAGACTCAATTTCTTCCTTAATTCTAGAAATTTTACCATAAATTAACTCAATATCACCCTCATAGTACCTAACATCAGGAACTTCAGGGATTTTTTGCTCAATTTCAGATAATTTTACCTCAAATTGTTCATTTTTTGCCTTAAGATCATAAATTTTGTCACTTTTAAGGTCATACTGTGAGAAATTTTCTTGAATTTCTGCAATTTTTTCACTTATTTCACCAATTTCTTCATCATATGACTTAATTTCAGGTATTTCAGGTATATCCTTCCTTACATCATTGACTAATTTAACCAGTTCTTGCCACTCTGGTGCTTTTATGACGTCAATAACCTCTGCAAATGTGTTTCCATTTGCATCTTCAATGGTTTCCTCTTCAATATGGGTCTTATATTCTTCTACTGATGGTAATTCTTTTTCTTCTTCAATAAAATCCTTATAAGAGGGCAGTTCACTATCCTCTAGATAATCATTTATTGACGGCAAGTCTTCTTTATTAGACATTCTATTAGTAAAAATACTTTGGGATTTCTCTCCCTGATGTATTATTTATCAGGATTATTATTCTTCAATAATTTCTGCAATTCTGCAGTAGAACCAACAAATAAAGCATTGTTGACTGTAGTTGGACCTTTACTAACTTTTTCTTCTTCCACATCTTTCAACTTCTGCTGCAAGGTCATTAGTTTATCAGTAGCATCAGCAACATTCTTAATTAACTGACCAGCAACCTCATATGCCCTTGGCATTTCACTCTCCTGAGCAAGTTCTAAGATACCATTGATTGCTTCCTGACCTTTTTCAATAATAGAGTATAAATTTCCTCTTGTATATTCATAATCTTTTTCTACATCACCTTTTGTAAGATGTGTAGGTTTTTCTTTAGCAGGAGTTACATCAATGATATTATCTTCAGTCATCAGAAGGTGCTCCCATCAAATCCAAAGTTATCTCCAATATCAATGAAGTTAGCATCTGCTGCTTCAATACCAAATACAGATGATCCAAGAACATGATTTGAAGCGGTGGTTTTATCTTGTCCTCTCTTAACAGTAATCTTATTACCATCAACCTTTTCAACAAACATCTCCTCATCACCAACTGTGACATATTCTTTCACAGTTATTGCTGAACCATTTGCCACTGTAATTACAGTTTCTGTAGTATCAACATCCTCAGCAATCTCAGTTAATATATTTCCATTATAATCTTTGGTTGCTCTAGGAACAACTCTGTAAGTAACATCTCTTTCATATGCTGTACCACTCTTAGATCTGTTTCCAGAAATATATCCAACCTGAACTTTCTTAATAACATCATTAGAAACATCAGTGATAGGACCATAAAGATTAGTTTTAGCAGAGAATCTTATAGTATATACAAGTGCTCTTCTTGTATCAAAGTTGCCTTCATAATCATCCTCCATTGAAATGCTTTCAATTTGGACAGGAACGTTTACAACTTCTCTTAAATCACCAAGAAGTTTAATAGGAAGTGTATATGAAGGTTGGAAGTAAGGTAAAATCTGTTCAGTAATTTGAAGCATATCATCATTTAACTTTGTCATGATTGACAGTTCAAATCCCATGTTATATGGCACGGGCATAAAAACTTTTTTTACCTTAGATCCACTATCAGTTACAGGATGAAATGCTTGTGTTTGAGTTGCTTTTCTACCAGGATCATATTGAAGATCAGTAAACTCAAATGACATTCTGGGAAGAGTCATTTGAACTGGTTTATTCAGGTCCTCCTGCTGCTCCAATCTTGCCAGGAACTTTTGTGTAGGTCCATAAGCAAGGGGAACTTTGATGACACTATAAGTATCATCATTTGCATCTTTCTTATGAATTTCAATTCCATTAAAGAGAGATCCAAATCCAATGATTACAGATCTAAAGATCTCATTATAGAAATGCTCAAACATGGTATCACTACTGTTACAATACTATTTAACAACTTTTTTTATTAAGGCATTCCAAATGGATTGGTCTTAGTGAAGTCAATTATATCATCTGCTTGAATTTCAATATTGTCATTATCAGCAAATGGATCAACAGTATCATTTTTGTCTTGTGACTTCATTGAGTGTCTAGCGCCAGATTCTGAACCAATTACTACTTCACCTGGCATAAAGGTGCCACTTACAATAGATACCTCAAGAACATTGTTGACAGCATCATAAGACTTGACTCTTGCAGTTGTTCCAGAACTTTCACCAGTTACAGTTTCATTGAATATGAATGAACCAGTGCTTGAAGTGCTTGTTGTTCCAATTGTGATAGTTGGTGTTAATACATATTGACTACCACTGTTTCCAATAACTATGCTTGTAACAATACCAGCAGCACTTGTAAGTGCAAGTCCAACTGCTCTTACAACACCTGGTTGAACAACATGATAGTTTTTGTATTTCCAATCATTAGATATTGTTACTACTGGTGGAGTCAAATAACCACCTCCACCATATGTAACTCCAATACCTGTAACAATACCACATTTATCAACACCAAACTCAAATACTGAGGTTGCAATACCAACATTAGTAGCAGAGGCAGATATAGTTAGTGATCCAATTCCAATAGAAGAAACAAAAGTATTTGCAGGTATAAAATTATAATAATCACTATGTCCAGTGCCAAGTCTCACCCTATCTCCAATAAAAATATTAGTTGTGTTAACACCTGCAATAACACTAGCACCAATGCCAAGTGTTCCTGTGGTGGAAATTGAATTAAATCTAATGGTTGTAAATCCAAGTGCTCTAAATTGTTCATTTGCACCACTAGGACCACCAATGGTTACAGTTGGAGCAGAAATATATCCATATCCACTATTTCCAATACTAATGGAACTTACAGTTCCTGCAACAGAAACAGTGACAGATGCTGTTGCTTGAATAGGTGCTGGACTTCCACTGAAAGATATTGTGGGAGCAACAGTATATCCTGCACCAATTGTTGCACTTGTTCCCACTGCCCAAGGGTCATCATTATTAAAGGAAACTGCAGTGACTATACCAGTGATAGGATGTATTGTAGCAATACCAACAGCAGTAACTGTTGGAGCATCCATAGTTCCAGATGTAGTGATTGCAACAGTAGGTGCAGTTCTATATGCTCTACCAGTAGTGCTAAAGGCAATAGAACCTGGATTTATAGATGTTCCAGTAATTCCTATGGTTGCAGAAGCAACACTTGTTCCTGGATGGGTAAGTGTAACTCCTGGGACACTAGTATAGAATTTGCCTCCAGTTGTCAATCCAAGAGTTTCTACTGTTCCTCCAGTTTCTGCAATGCTATCAAGAGTTGCTGTTGCCTGAGCATTATTTCCACTTCCTGTTGGTAGATCAAATATAACTGGTGGTGCCTCCTTGTAAAATGCTCCACCAGGCACTCCAAATGGGAAAAGATAAGTTGCTACACCAGCAACAACACTAGCAGAAATAACACTCACTCCACCACCAACTATAGGAGAATCTAAAGTCGCTGTCCCTAATGCTCCTACATGTCTTGGGGTTGATATGCCAACAGAAGGACTTTGTGTATAACCACCACCACCTGATGTAATGACAATTGGTTTAATTCCTCCAACAGTTTCAATACCCACAACCTCAGCAGTGGCACCACTACCACCTCCTCCTGTGATTGTTACTGTTGGTTTTACAGTATATCCACAACCAGGATTTGACAGGTAAATTTCCTTTACTGATCCTCCTTTTGTTCCATTACATCCAACATAATCATAAGAAAGAATTGCCACTGCCTTAGCATCTATGCCACCTGCAGGAGCAGATGAAATTGCAACTATTGGTTCTGATGTATAACCAGCACCCATGTTTGTTACTGTAATTGCCTCAAGACCAGTTGTACCACCAACTGTGCCAGAACAAATACCAGATACAACTGCTGTGGCATTTGATGAAACACCAATCAGTTGAAGTTTCTGGATATATCCAATTTGTTCAATCTCATCATCAATTGTCTCTACACCAGTATCAAGAACCTCATCCTCATATCTGTAGAGTTGACACTTCAGAGTGTACACATAGTTCTTCTGAAGTTGATAGAATGGTTGCTCATGTTCAACATAATTAATCTCAAATAACCTGTCACCCAGTGGGAAGTAAATTAAATCACCTTCCTTTGGTCTAGTTGCCAGTTCAATATTTGGCACATCTTTGATAAGAGGTGTGACATAATTTTCATATCTTTCTCTTGATACAACTAATGTCAAGTCATCTTGTTCCTCAATACCAAACTTTGACAGAAGTGTTCCTTGACCACCATATCCTTCATAACTATCAAGATATGCTTCAATAGGATATGCATTGTCAAACTCAGATTGAATAACTTCTCTTATGACAGTGTTTTTCTTGACATACCTTCTTGGAATGTAATAGATCTCAATCCCATACATCTGCAACTGTTCGTTGACCAGACTTTGTATGAGATTCTGCTCTTGCTTAGAGTTGTTTAGAAAATATGGATTGAGCATAACATCAACCTATCATATCCATTGGTGGTAACTCATACTTACTTAGCATTTCAACCTTAATTTCATCAAGTTCTCTTTGACCATCATCAAAGAGTTGCCTTCCATTGAATTCAATGCCTCCAGGTAGTTTTACACCAGTGAATTTGATAAGGTTTTGACCCCATTGTCTCTTGATAAGAGAAGTTAAATATCTCTTCAGGAATGGATCATTATACACTCTTGTATAGTCATTGGGATTCAATGCTCTATAGCATTCAAGAATAATAAACTCATCTTCCTTCAAATTATCCCAATCAACATCAAGATACATTCTATCTTGTCTAATATTAAATCTAATTCTCTTATGAGTATTAAGGAGATAATCCATTGTCTCCAGATAACTCATTGACATTTGATACGATAGCAGGTCAGTGCTTCCAAAATAGTAAATGTCATTCAAGAACAATTGGTACTTGAAACTGAACATATTGGAACTACTTGCTGCCTGAGCATCATCATATTTAAATATTTTTTCAATACCAACTACTTGAGGAGGAATTTCTATATAATTGCTATTCTCATAAAAGGCAAAGTTTGTAGAATCACCACCAACTGTGGTGTTTACTGTAGTTGATGTAATACCAGTTTGTGTGGTAGCACTCTTTGCTCCAGGAGGTCTTGCTTTACCCCTCTCAACATCTTTTTCAGTAATTTGATATTTTAAAAATGTCTTTTCAACACCATCATAATGCCTTTCTTGAAAATGTTGAATGGCATCATCCATTAAGTCTTGAAGTTGTTCTTCAGCGACATTAATTTCTAAGACAGGGGCACCTAACTGTCTTAAGCAATAATCTATAAGTTCTTGTCTTGAAGAAGGTTGTGCCATTATACACTATATCCTTTTTTATATTTAGGAGACTGGGAGACCCCCCTCTACTACTACATTTCCAGACACCATCTTATAAACTGTAGATGCTGAACTAACAACATTAATATCATAATAATATCTTCCTGGTTTCAAATCTTTTGTTATAGTATCTGTAAGTGAAATATTAAATTCACCACCAGCAGCACTGGTTATGCCTGCAGTGAATCCTTGAATACCACCAGTTGATGATCCAATGGAAACACTTTTTTTCATCTTTGCATGGATTGCATAACCAGATAAATCAAAAGCAGACTTGTTTTCTTTATTGACTTTAAATGTGGATCTAAAGTCAGCACCCTCTAATATTGTAAGGTTTACACCATACGCAGCATTAGAATTTGGATTAAAGGTGATAGTGTTGTTAGCCATTGATTACTGCTTTTAACATTGATTTGATTTCATCTAGATCACCTTTCAAATCATCAACTTTTCTTTCAAGGGAGTCAACTCTTTCTGTATTAGATTTAAGTCTCTCCCTATTTTTTATGTATGATTCAAATTCATTTCTATTTGTATTGATGATAGCATTATTTTTGCCATCTCTGGACAAATTTTTATTGCCCTCAACAGGAATGTAACTCATGCCAATGCAATTGCTCTAAGATTTCTAAATTGTGGAACAACTGCCTGGTTTGTAGATGTTCCAATCAGTTTAAGTCTAAATGACTTAAATGGAGGAAGATTATCCATAGTAAATTTATATTCAGTAAAGTCATTAATAGCAGGAGTTGGAGTCAACTTGTCATTTTTCTCCTTTCTTTCATCAGCTGTGCCATCTGAAGCAGCTTCATTTATAACTTGACCATATGGATCAATATTGTTTGTACCAGGGAAAGGTTTAAATTTGGTCTCATTTGCACTTACATCTTGATCAAGTGCATAGAAAATTCTCACATCACTTGTGTTGGCAATATAAGCATCAATAAACACTTTTAATGATGTTGCAGGATTTTCAAGAGTAATATTTTTAGTAACATAGATCATACTGTTAGGATCACTTGGGATACTAACAACTCTTGGATCTTCAGCAAAGTTAGTAATTGGACCATCAACTCTGTTAGAAACAAAAATAACAGATGAATGATTAAGATCAATCATTGGTGAAATTCTTCTATCATATGTTAAAAGATCAAGATTGAGGGTAAATGACTTATTGCCAGGAAGTGTGGCACTAGTAGAAAGAACTTCAGTTTCATTAATATTAGATGCAACCATTCTCTGAGATTCAAAATAGTTCTTTTTATTGAACTGAACATCTTGGAAACCTTGATCAAGGAAAGCAACTTCATTTCCAGAGACAGAGGTCTCAGAAATTGTTCTTGCAGAAGCAAGAATATATGCACCTTCAGGTGAAGTTGATGTAATATCAGGAATAATAAGTGAATAAGGAATGTTGTATGATCCTTTTGCAGTATTTACGTTTGTAGTTCCGTCTGTAACATAATTTGTCTTAGGAATAAATGTACCACCAGCACCAGTTCTATTGGTTCCATTTTGTGTCATATCAATCTTAACATGATAAGAATCCATTGCTAAGGGTTCATTTATAGTTACTTCACTAAGATTGTGAATTCTATTGATTCTTCTGAGTGATACACCATTAAATTGATACTTAGTAACTAAATCATTTACAGTATGACTTGCAGCAATACCCTCTGCTGCTCTACCAATACCAGTCAATGTTCCAGTAACACCTGAACCAGATGTTACACCTTCATATTTAAGAATCTCATCTCCAATTTGAATATATCCTGGATTGGTGTTTGAAACACCAACATTTTCAAATGTCTCAAACCCATTAGTATTTGCAATTGAGATATTTGAAGTTGTATTTCTAGTGATATTTGTTAAAAGACTTGTGGGTTTGCTTGTTCCTCTAACACCTCTAATTTGTACTCTGTTAGTATCATCATACATGCCATGATTTCTTTGGTTAATCTTAAGATGTAAACCATCACTGATAACTACAGTACTTGTTGGTACAACAGATCCAAATGCACCAGCATTAATTGACAATCTTGTTCCAGCAGTTGATTCATACTCAAGGTAATCAAGAGCATTTGTGCTGAAATCACCTTGAACATTTTTAAGGAGTAATGAATTGAAAGCAGTGAGAACACCAACTGTAAATTCAGCACCAGCACCGAGACCTTTTGTTCCTACAGTAAGAGGTTTAAGAACATCACCAACAACATAATTACTACCACCACTTCTAACTGTTGCTGCTATTGCCACACCATCAAGAATTGTAATATCTGCAGTAGCATCAGTTCCTCTTCCAGTTACTGCTGTCAATCCAACACCGCTGAATGTGAATGATCCAGAAGATGGTGTAAATCCAATACCAGTAGAAGTAACACTCATAGTGCCAGTAACAATACCAGCAAATTGTTTTATAAAACCAGATGCTCCAGTATTTCTTTGAATGATCTTATTGCCCACAACAAGAGGATTGGAATCTCCTTCTTGATTGACAGTTGTTCCAATACCAACACTGATTTGTCTTGATTCAGCAACAATAGCACCAGGTGGAATTGCTTCATTCTTATCATCAAGTTCTGGATTATAGAACTGAACATTTCCAGAACCTACAAAGTCACCTCTATGAAGAACAAACTTCATATCCTCATATTGACTTGGTGTCCAAACTTTTGCATTCTGTGATTTAAACAGAGAACCAAGGAGAGGTTGCTCAGTGACCAACACTCTACCAGACTCTGTTGCAAGAGTTGTTACATCTGCTTCGCCAAGTCTTGAAATCCAAAGGTTGTAGGTTGTAACACTTGACATGACAACCAAAGCATAATCAGCACCAGGTCTGAGAAATACAGGTGATTCAAATCTAAATTCTGTTGATACTGTACCATCATCAGAAACATTTACATCATCAGGATCTAAAGTTACCTCAGAATATCCAAGGATATTCTTATTGGGAGTGCCCATTGTTGTCTCCCTAATTTGAACAGTAACAGGGAGAGTTTCATCTTTTGTTTGGAAGAACAAATCAACCTTGGTTGCATAGATTCCAGTCTTAGAATCAATTTTAAAAGTTTGTGCAAGAGGGTCACCTCTTCTGGGAGGTGCTGGTGGTGGAGGTGGAGGAGGTGTGGGTCTAAGAGTTCTGCTGTTAATGATGTCAAAGTTTACATCAGACTCAACAGTTTGTGTCTCTGCCTCTACCTCTACTGTAGTTACCCTTGCGTTTCTAAGTGAGAGTGTTACCTCTTCAGTTGTATCAATATCACCTTGTGAGTAGAAGATTTCCTCTGCTGCAGTGGTAGTTGTTCCCTCAATAGTACTATTGATAGCACTACTTGAAAGTTTAAATACGTTTCTTCCAGTATTAAATGTTTGGTTTGAAACATCTCCTTCACCTGGAACATTGAAGCAACCAATTAAAGTACCAACTCTATCAGTAATAAGATTTACATTAGTTACAGTTGCTTCAGCACCACTTGTCTGACCTCTAAGAACCATAGTGGTGGTAATATGACCTCTAAGAGTTGGATTTTCTTCTGATGCCAGACTTGCAGTATCAATGTTGATAATTGTGCTCTCAGCTGAGTAAACTGAAGGAATAGCATTACTTCTCAGATAAGGATTACTGTCATAGAAATCAGAAGGATTATTAAATGGTCCATATTTGTGATTAGCAGTAGCAACTCTGAATCTAATTGATGGAGAATCTACAGCACCAAGTCCTTCTCCATTTGATCCTGGAACAGTTCCAACAACTTCTTCACCAACCTGGAATATACCAGAGTTCATAGAAATTTGAACTAATTTGGGAGTACATCTTGTGGTTACATTAACATTGTCAAAGAATGAGAATACTTGAGTATTTGGTTTCATTCTAGTTGCTGTAAACTCAATATTTCTCTCCCTCATAAAGTTGGAGATAGATCTGTTTACAATTCTAGATCCAAGTGATGCTGCCTCTGTAAGAACTTCATTGACAGTCTGCTGAACACCTGTTCTATTTTGCTCAATATTGATTGATCCATCAATAGTTGTAGTATTGATGGTTGAAAGATTAGAATTGAATCCACCAAGTCCTAAATCTCCTGTAGATCTTCCAGTTCTTCTTGATGCAGCATCAAATGTTTCAGTTTGATTTGTTCCAGAGAGATCAAGATTAATTCCTGTAGTCTCCCAAGAATTCCATAGTGTTGGTGCTACACCAGTTCTAAGACCATCATCACCATCTGTTACTTCTGCCTGAAGTGCTTGAGCAACAGATTCAAAGTTACCTTCAATAATTACATCATTAGTTTCTGGAGGAAGTGTGCTTACCCACACATCAGTTGTGGGATTCAAAGCAATACTTCCTTGATAGAAATCAACCAAGAAAGGGGTTACATTTACAACTCTAGTAGCATAAGGTTGTGAGATCTCAGCAAGTTCAGTATATCTCAAACTAATTACATTTCCTGTTCTCTGAACATTCTGACCTGAGAGTGATGTAAATCTTGCATCAGTATCTGGTGTTGTGATAGTTCCAATTCCAGGAATTGCAGAACTTCCAACTTGTAGATTAACAGCAGTTGCATAATGTGCAGGTCTCAATACTTTTTCAACTGGATCAATACTATTTCTTATACCAATACTTACATCTTGAGGTGTGAAAGATGAGAAGTTATCAATGAAAATACCAGATTTAAACCTATTCAGACCATTTGCATCTGAAACAAATGTATTGAGGGTGTTTTGCTCAAGAAGATTTAATGAAGTATAATACTCAAGATTCTTAATTCTCTTCTCAAGTTTTGCGATATCATTCATCTGATATCTCTTGTGTTCAACAAATTTAATCCTTGAATCTTTTACAGAATAAAGATAAGGTGGGTTAAACACATTGGCAATGTTAAGAGCACCAGGAAGAACATCAGGAAGCTCTGGTCTGTCTGAAGGAGCACCAAGAGTAACTTGGATATCTCCATTTCTTGTTAGATATAATCTATCTGCTCTTCCAAGATAGTAGTCATAAGCAAAGAGAGATGATTCATCACTTGCAAAAACGTGCTTACTGCTGTGGTTATTATTATCAAATGATCTACCATCAAATTCAAATGGTGAACTTGCTCCAGCAGTTAAATTATAATCAGAAACTCTTGGTCTTAAATCAATAATATCAGTGTTTCTGAAACCATTTGTCAATTGTACTTCTGTTGAATAGTTACAATTTTGATATGAGTTTGCAGTTGTAATGTCTCCAACATCACTAGGATCAAAATCAAGGTATCCATAGTAAATAAGAATCTTCTTAGTTGGCACATGAGACTTTGCTTTTCTGATTATTCTTGAAATATCATAGATATCAGTTCTCTGACCATTATCAAATTCAAATGAGGAAGTAATATTTGGAGAACCAGCAGTTATCTCAGATGTATTTGCTTGCACACCAGAAGTTCCAAAGGTAATAATCTCACCATTCTGGAATTGTTTATTGTTTAAATATGCAAAGGTAATTGATGATGTGGAGTTTTTCTCAAGATATATTGCCTTTGCACTACTTAAATTGCCAATGAAGACTTCTCCAATTGATAAGTCATTTGTATTTCCACTTGGTCCAGTTGCATTGCTGATCGTCAGTGTGGGAGCTAAAGGGTTATTTACATCAACTGATTCATAAATTGCATGAACAGTATAGGCATCTGCTTTATTCAAAGAGATTGTATCATCTTGAACTCTTGTTCCAAATGGAAAGTCGCCATGTGTTAGACCATCATTCAATGTGGTTCCTGCAAAACCAACTGAATCAGTACCTGATATTGGATCAACAGATTTATCAATAACAAGTTTTTGTACAATATTTTTTCTCTTTATCTTTGCAGATACTTTTGTTTGTATAACAGTTCCAATAAGTATTGCTGCTCCACTTCCAGTCAATCCCTGAATTGTTAACTCTGTTCTTGCTGCATTAAATGTAAGTTTATCACTTGTAAGAATCTGAGTTGTTCCATCATCACTTTGAAGAGAATATCTTTCTTCATCAAAGGTAGTCCAAATCTGGTTGTTAGTATCATCAACACTAATAGCACCAGTTTCACCTGCTGTACTAATGGTTACTTCCTTTTTAACTCTGATTGTAATATTAGATCCATTTAAATTTACTGACTTTACATTTTGATTTGGAAGTGCAGTATATAATGACCTCTTTCCAGCATCATTTCCGCTATTTGAGGAATTGGTTAGTTTTGTTGTTACAACTTTAAGATCATTTGCATCAAAAGTAGCAGATGGAACTTGACCATCAACTACTCCAGTGACAGTGGTGACACCTGTTATTTCAAAGTTTGTAGAACCAACAGCAACAACTCTTGCCATTGAAAGGTCAAAAAGTCCTGGTCTTTCATAAGTGATTAAATTTCCAGTTGTGACAACACCAATAAAAGAACCTCCATCAAGACCAGGAACAGTTATAGTTGAAACACCTGCACTGCCAGCACTAATTCTTGCATTATCAAAAGTCAAAATTGGACTTTGAATTAAATCAGCAGTAAATGTATTTGCTGCTCCAACAATACCATGAACTGCTTTTACATCAGAAAGAGAATATTGTCTGGTTGAAACAAGAAATCTTCTTTGATCTTCATCACCATTAAGAAATACTGGTTCACCCCTTTGGAATTCTCCTCTTACATTAAAGAGAGTATGCGCAATACCTGTATTTGAAGTATGAATATATCCAATGGCACCACTTTGTCTTCCTTCAATAATGGATGACTTTGTAAGTGAAGCATCTACATTGAGAATGATTTCATTTTTAAATTCAATATCAAAAAGTGAAAGATCCCACTCATTGATATTTGAATTGGAAAGATCATATGCACCTGACTCCAAAGCAAAGTCATAAATTCTTGCTTTACCAATTTCATCACCAGGAGAAGTAAACTTGTTTTCTCCAACTCTCTGACTTCTAAGTGAAAGAGTATTGCTGGTGTTAAACCCAATGGGAGCATTGCCAGTAACATTATTTACTTTTAAAGTTGGAGCAAAATCAAAAGTAACACCAGTATTTCCTATAGATCTACTGGTTCTTGGTTTTGGAATATCAAGAAATTGTGGTGATTTGATTTCAGTTTCAAAACCTCTTACATATGCTCTACCAGGTGAAACTTGATAGATCATTTGATCATCAGATGGAACATTTCCACCTTGTGTTAATTGATCTTCTCTGTAAACACCTCTATTTCCCTCAAGATTATTCAGACTTTCTTTAACCTTTGTCTGTAACTCTTTGATATAGTAATGACCTGACTCATCAAATGTTCTCTTTGCTAATTCATTACCAAGTTCATTGTATTGTGGACTATTGTTTATTGCATTTTTAAGAGAACCATTCTGAACTTCAGCAACTTGTACAAAACCTTGAGAGTCAAAGTTATTAGTTGCTTTCTTTGCCAATCTAGCAATAATTTGAAGTCTGTCAGCACCAGGTGCTGTGTAATTGTTAAATCCACTTGCATTATCATAAAGATCACCATCATCATCTGCAGTAATGATTTTTTCTTCAATCTGAAAACCAATTCTATAACTAGACGCAGTGGTATATTGATCCAGAATAAGAATCTGATCATCAACAGTTACAAAATTACCTCTGAGATAAAAAATACCTGCACTTTGAGTAAATGCAGTGCCAGTTCTTGCTGCTCCTGAAATAATTGTGTTGGCAAATCCTTCACCAGCAGAAATAAAGGAATTTCCAAATTCTAATGGTGCCTCTGTTACAAGGATTTCATCATCAAAGAAAAACTCAGTAGAATTTCCATCATCACTTGAATCTTCATAGTTTAGATATAATGTATAGTTTCCAGTATCTGATTGTTGATTAGTAATATAAGTAACTACCTTTGCAGTAATTCCAGATGTTCTTCCAATAATCTTTTTACCTACAAGATTATCAAGATAAAGATTTACTGGAACTCCTAAAAACTCAGATTGAATCTGGATACACTGAAATCTAGGTTTGTATGATGAATTGCCAGGAATAACAACACTTCCTTCTTTGAAAATGTTGTCACCCATTGCTTCAATCTGACCTTGTAGGACAGATTGGATATTATTTAACTCTCTTGCCTGAATAGGATAGGCAGGCTTAAATAAGACTTTATTATAGTTTTTAGTTGCGTCAAAATCATCAAAATAAGGAGCAACGTTGAGATTAGTTTCCTGTGGCATAATTCTTTAGAATTGCAAAATGATTTTGACGTCTTCTTTCTGGGTAGTAGACCTTGTTACAGGAGGTCTATTATCAACATATATGATATTGCCAGAGTATTTTTTGGATTCAGGATTTGCAACACCCATTGTAAATTCCTGTCCAAGATTATATGTCTTATTATTTATTACAGTACTAATACCTGTAAATGAAGTACTGATCTGTAATGTTGCAGATCCCCCAACAATGTTTAAACTACCTCCAGTGTTTGAAAGTGCATTTGCATTGAATGGAATATTAATAAATCCATATTTAGGTGCAGCATTTAAAGTACCATCAGAATTAAATCCTGCATTTGTCCTGTCCTGCCAATATTTTAAAACCCCAGTATTCTGATCATATGAAATCACTCTACCAACTGCTGTAGATCCTAATCCTACAGTCTGTGTAATTTCTCCATCTGGAGTAAAGGTAACTGAACTATAACCAGTTCCTGTCAATCTTAATGCATATGTTGCAGCAGCTTTATCTGAAGAAAGAAGAGTTGTAGAACCAAATTGTTGAGGATTTTCAACAAGACCTACTCTTGCAAACTGATTGCCAGTAATAAAATCTGGATTTTCAGTATCATTCTCATATCTTGAATATGTTAGAACATTATATGCACCAAGTTCATTGTAGATATCATGACCATGACCACCTGGAGGTGGAATGATAACATTAAATACTGGATTAGTTGAACCAGTTACACCCACTTCAGTAAGATCAATTGAACCAAATGTATAACCTGATCCACCATTGGTAACAGTAACTGATTGAACTTTACTGTCAGCATTTACAACAACAGTTGCTTTACCATTTCTTCCATCACCCTTGACCGTTAAACCAGTATATGTGTTAGCATTTCCAAGACCAGCACCTCTGTTTCTAATAGTAATAATTTTTAATTGACCACTAGAAGCAGCATTTGCTTTTACTGTTGAAGTCTCAGTTGTATTCCCCCAGTCATTTGGAACAGGAATATAGTTTGTTGAATCAAACTTAATAGCATCACTAGGTTTGATTGTATAAAGATATTTCCAAATATATCCATCACCACTAGTTCCAGCTGCTGATGGTTCTAAATCAGTGAAAGTTGGCTCATCTTTTGATACATTTCCTTTCAAGTTAGAACCTGAAGAACCATTATCAATACAAATAT
>MDSW01065009.1_pt1 | contig 16739 bp, 16 predicted proteins | sample 811171 | NCBI WGS metagenome assembly MDSW01 (sample SAMN05326641, study PRJNA326480) | marine metagenome | isolation source: seawater | place: Atlantic Ocean: North West | collected 2012
ACTACTACTCTTTCTGTCTCTTTTTTATCTTTTGACACTTTCTTAATAATTATATCTTTTTTAAGTTTTGACAAATAATCAATAAATAAAATACCATTTAAGTGGTCGATTTCATGTTGAATACAAGTTGATAAAAGTCCCTCAGCTTTTAATTCTTTTTGTTTTCCATCATAGTCTAGAAATTTAACATTGCATTTTTCGGGTCTATCAATTTTTGCAAATTGATTTGGTATTGAAAGACATCCCTCTTCATAAGTTGATTTTGAGTCAGACTTCCAAGTGATTTCCGGATTAACAAAATACATTGGATTTTTCTTTTCTGGATCTTTGGATAAATCCATGACAACAATTCTTTTTGGAATACCGATTTGTATAGCAGCTAAACCAATTCCAGGAGCTTCGTACATTGTTTCTAACATGTCATCCATTAAATTCTTTATATTTTTGTCAATTTTTTCAACCTTAGAAGATTTTTTTCGCAATACATTATTTGGTATAATTAATATTTTTCTAACAGTCATAAAATCTTTATATATTAATCAAACCCTCAAAGGTAGAGTTAGGCTTAAAATTTGATTTCTCACTTTTATAATTTTAGCTTTATTCAATATATTTACGATAAAGTATAAAGTTTCAGGATCTAAATTCTCTATGTCATCATTACCAATTATCTCTACAAGCTTAAACATCAACATTCCTATTTCTCCTTTTTCAACAAGTAAATCAATATTACTCGGTACTGTTAGATTTTTAGATAATTGTTTGACATCAAGATCTTTCGGAATATCAATTCCCTCAGCTAAAAGTGTTTCAAGCAATATTACATCTTTTATTGAATAAAAATATTTATTATTTTTCCTAATTTTTTTATAAACACTTAAAAAATCTTTTTGTGTTTTTTCTTTATTAAAATTTTTCTCAGTAAAAATTTTTACAACTTTTGAGCGATGTAAAATTTTATCATCATACTTAATTTTTCCAAGTAAATTTATTTTTTCTTCAATGATATTTTTTTGAACAACTTCTTTATAATTTTCGGGAATTTTATCGAACTCTATTGATTTTAAAGTATCGCTTAAATTTTCAGTATAAATGTTAGTTAAATTTGCTTTTTTAAACAAATCTTTTAGCAAAAAAAGCAAATCTAACTTGGTCTCCAAGTTATCTGAGAGTAAAATCTTTTGATAAATAAGTGCTCTAGCTTCATAATCTTTAAGACTTTTATATATATTATTAGCGTTAATTAATTGATTTATATTGAATGGTATAGATAAATAAATTTCAAAAATTTTAGTCTTATCAAAAGTTCCATCGTTTGCAGCAATTTCATATTTTTTAATTGTTTCAGGGTCTTCAAGTTTAATAATAGATATTAAATTAGAAGCATTTAAGAATTTCCATAAATTTTTATCGGTTTTTTCATTTGGTTCGTATTTAAAATTTTCAACTGTTATTGATGATAAATAAAAGTATAAAAGATTTTTATCAGATATCTTATTATCTGCTTTTTCATTTAAACCCAATAGGAATAGAATTTTATTAGTAAAAAATTTATCTGATCGACCTTCTTCTCTTAATAAATCAAAATTTAATTGTGCTTGTTGATTTTTCTTATTTAAAACCAAACAATAAATTCTAAATTTTTCTAAATAATTGTCTTTAATTTCCTTATTTATAAAATTTACTTTTTCACATCCACCTGAGATATTTGCCGAGGAAATGTAGTGATCAACTAGATATTTGATTAATTTTGACTTTCCAGAAAAATCTAGATTGGTATTTAAAAATTCTTCGATCAAATCAAGTTTTTCATTTTTTATAAGCCAATTAATTTTCAATTTCAAAAACTCATCTTCGGTCAAGTTTTTTTTTGGCGCATATGAATATGTAAATAATGTATCAACAAAAATCTTTTCTGAAAAATTTGAAAGGTCCAACTTATCTATTCTAGAAAAAACCTTTTTAATCTCAGTCCCATCTGTGTCCTGCCACATTGTAAGGCTTAGATCATTTCTTTCTGGATCATAAAGACCTGATAATTTGATTTCATTTTTTAAAGTCGTATCGGGATTAGTAATTTCGATTTCATTGATAGTATTACTTTCTTTCAAAAAATTTATTTTTGATTCTTCTTGATCATCTTTTTTATTAATAATTTTTTGATTTTTATCTTTTAGTCCTTGATCATTAGCCCAAATATCGACGGGTTTATCTTCTGCATTGATTTGTAAGTTCGAAAAAATAATAAGAAATAAAATGAAAAATTTATTACTTGAGTTTAATAATTTTATCAGTGACATCTTTATTAATTTCTTTCTGTGGAAAAGGAAAGCTTATTTTCTCAATAAAATAAAAAACTAAAACTATTAAAGAAATAGCAGCTATAATTTTTATAAGAAGTCTACTTAAAGACGTGTTACTTTTTGATTTTAAGTTTAATCTTGATTGCATATTTTATAAATATATTTAAACTCGAAAATTAAGACAAATTTATGAAAAATCAAATTAAAATTTGAGTAATAAATTGAAAAAAACCATAGTATTAACTGGAATGATGGGTGTGGGCAAATCTACTGTTGGTAACCTTTTGTCTACAAAAATCGGACTAAAATTTAAAGATGTAGATACAATTATCGAAAAAAAATTATCACTTAGTGTGAAGGAAATATTTAATATTAAAGGTGAGAGTTTTTTCAGAGAAATTGAAGAAAAACAAACAATTGAATTATTGAAGTCTAATAATTTGATTCTTGCTTTAGGTGGTGGTGCTTTTTTAAATAAAAATCTAAGGGAAATGATAAAAAAATATTCTATTTCGATATGGTTAGATTTGAGTATAAAACGTCTTTTTGAAAGAACCAAAAAAAATGATAAAAGACCTCTATTGAAAAACGTTAAAACACAGAAAGAATTAGAAAAACTGTACAATCAAAGGGAAGAATTTTATTCGCTTGCCGACTATAAGATAAATTGTAATTTTAAAACAAGAGACCAAATAGTGAATGAAATTAAAAAAATTTATGAAGACAACAAAAATTAAAAATAAAGGTATTGATTATCCAATATTTGTAGGAGCAGGATCAATAAATATACTCGGTAAACAATTAAAATTATGTTGCAAAAGTGCAAAAAAAATTGCAATAATTTTTGATAAAAAAGTTCCAGTTAAATATAAAAATATTATAAAAAAACAGTTAAAAAATTATAAAATTTATATACACGAATATTTTGTAAACGAAAATTTAAAATCTTTTGAAAGAGCTAATAATCTTGCGGAAAAATTAATTCAAAATAAATTTAATCGTAATGATGTTTTGATTTCTGTAGGTGGTGGAGTAATTGGAGACTTTTCAGGATTTGTAGCAAGTATAGTTAAAAGAGGAATATATCATGTAAATCTTCCAACAACTCTTTTGGCTCAGGTTGATGCGTCGATTGGGGGTAAAACAGGAGTCAATTCTAAATACGGAAAAAATTTAATTGGATCATTTTATTCACCTCAACTTGTTATAATTGAATTAAAATTTCTTGAGAGTTTAAATAGGAGAGAGTTGGTTTGTGGTTTTGCTGAGATTTTAAAACACTCCTTAATATATGATAAAAAATTTTTCTATTGGTTAAAAAAAAATACCAGAAAAATCATTGATGAGTTAAATTTTGAGTCTCTTAGGTTTGCAATAACAAAAAGTTGTAAAATAAAACTTCACTTTGTATCTGGAGATATCAAAGAAAAAAATAAACGAATGGTATTAAATTTTGGTCACACTTTTGCTCATGCAATAGAAGCGGCATCAAATTTTTCAAGACGAATTAATCATGGTGAAGCTGTATTGATTGGGATGCATTTGGCAACAAAACTATCATTAAAGAAGAAAATATGCTCTTACTCTACAATGAACGAGATTCAGAATTTTTATAAAAAAAATAAATTACCCTTAAAATTAGAAAACTATTTTTCTAAAAGGTATGTAAGTAAAATCACACAATATATGTCAAATGATAAAAAAAATACCGATGACAAAATTAATTTTATTCTTTTAAGAAATATTGGCAGAACAACAAAGCCTGGGGAATTTAAATTATCTACAAATGATATAAAAAAGATATTCAAAAAAATTATTTGATTTCAATCTCTAACGAGTGAATATTTTTTTTTAATTCATCTTTCAAAATATTCATTATTTCTCTTTGTGAATCTATTCTATTTTTAGTTTTAAGAATTTTAGACTCAATCACAATTTTTAAATGCAATTTATTTACATCATGTTGTTTATGATGTTTGTGTTTATGAGTATTATTAATAACCTCTATTTTATCAACATCTAATTTTTGTTTTATTTTTGTTTTAACCGCGTCTATTAATTTTTCCATTTAAGTAATATTTTACTATATAATGTTGCATATGAAAAATATTTGTGAGTGGAATAAGTGTAAAAAAGTTGGTGAGTATAAAGCGCCTGCAGAGAGAGATAATAGCAAAAACTACAAGCTTTATTGCTTGGAGCATATAAAGATATTTAACAAGAATTGGAATTATTTTTCTGAAATGAGTGGTGATCAAATAGAGTATTTCATAAAATCTGATTTAGTATGGCACAAACCTACAAAAAAGTTTGGTTCATCTGAGAACTTCTTTAAAATTCTTTGGGGTAATGCTCTCGAAGATAATCTTAATATTTTTGAAAATCCTAGTTTTAAAAATTTTAAAAGAGATAAAATTTCTGAAAAAGATAGGCATGCGCTTGAAATTTTAGGCTTAAATACTGGATCAAAATGGTCCGATATACAAAAAAAATTTAAAACTCTTGTAAAGAAATATCATCCTGATAAAAACCAGGGGAGTAAAAAATATGAGGATGTGTTAAAAAAAATAACCTTAGCATATAGTCAGTTAAAGTTAAGCGTTAATAAAACAGAAAAAATATGAATTTAGAAGATCAAAAACCAGATATTAAAATTTCAGTCAGACAAACTTTCGGGTTAGATACCGATATGGAAATAACAGGTTTCTCAAAAAAAAATGACTACGTACCAAAAATCGATAATGATTATAAATTTGACAGGGATACTACTCTTGCAATTCTTTCTGGTTTTGCATTCAATAAAAGAGTTCTTATTCAGGGATTTCATGGCACAGGTAAGAGCACCCATATTGAACAAGTCGCTGCAAGAATAAATTGGCCATGCATTCGAGTAAACCTGGATAGCCATATAAGTAGAATTGATTTAATAGGAAAAGATTCAATTGTTGTTAGGGATGGAAAACAAATCACTGAATTTAAAGAAGGTATACTGCCTTGGTCCATTCAGAATCCTGTTGCTTTAGTTTTCGATGAATATGACGCGGGTAGACCAGATGTGATGTTTGTTATCCAGCGTGTTTTAGAAAGTGAGGGAAAGTTTACTTTATTAGATAAAAATAAGGTTCTCAGTCAAAATAAATTTTTCAGAATGTTCGCTACTACAAATACGATTGGTTTGGGTGATACAACTGGCTTGTATCACGGAACACAACAAATTAACCAGGGCCAGATGGACAGATGGAATATTGTAACGACTTTAAATTATTTGAAATTTGAAAAAGAACTTGAAATTATTCTTGCAAAAAATAAATCCTTAGATAATAAAAAAGGTAAAGAAAAAGTCTCAAATATGATTAAGGTTGCGGATCTAACAAGAAACGGTTTTGTTAATGGGGATATATCAACAGTAATGAGTCCAAGAACTGTTTTGCACTGGGCTGAAAATTCTGAAATTTTCAAAGATACTGGTTATGCATTTAGAGTAACTTTTTTGAATAAATGTGATGAATTAGAAAGAAAAATAGTTGCAGAATACTACCAAAGATGTTTTGGGGAAGATCTTCCTGAGTCTTCAGTAAATGTAAATATTTCCTAGCATGGAAAAGAAAGATATTCGCCTAGAGAATTTTAAACAGGCTTTAATTTCAACAATTAAGTCTATTTCAGAAAAGAACGATTGTGAGGTAAGTTTTGGAAAAAATGAATCAAAAAATAAAAACAATGTTAATTTACCTGAAATTAAAAAGCTTGATCATTTTTATGACTTTCTAGCAATTAGAGCAAAAGCAGATTCGGAAGCTCTGAGACTAAAATATAGTGATCAAAAAATTTTTGATACATATAGACCAAAAGGTGAAACTGCAGAAAAACTTTACGAAATTGCTGAAAAAATAAGATATGAAAAAATAGGTGGTGAAATTTTTAAAGGAATTAAAGAAAATCTTTCTAAAAATTATAAACGAGGTAAAGAAAGTCCCGAAAACTATGAAAAAAATTTATTAACTAAAACTTTTGAAGGTTTATTAAGAAATATTTTTTATAAAGAAAAAAACTCTAATAATTATAAAAGTCCATCTTTACCTGGAAAATTACTAGATAAAACTCTCAAAGAAAATGTGGATAATTTAAAAACAAACTTAAATAATCAAAAAAAGTTTAATGAAATCATATCGAAAATAATTTCTGAAATTGACATTGAAAATAAGGATCTAGATGATGACAAAGCTAAATATGAGGACTCTCCGGAAAAACTTAATGCAGATGAAAAGCAGCAATCAAGTGACCTTAAGAAACTACAAAAAGAGAGTGATGAGCTATCTATTGATATAAGTCCTCCAGATGTAGAAAATCTCGGAGAGGACAAAAACCAAAATAAAGAGGAAATTGAAAAAGAAAATGTAAGTGATATTGCTAATAAAAGGCCCAAAGGCATATTTGCTGGAAACATAAAAAAATATAATGTTTTTTCAACTAAGTTTGATGAGGTAATTAGAGCAGAAGATCTAGAAAGCGATGAAGAACTAACAAGGCTGAGGGCATCACTAGATCAGCAGCTTATACAGTTAAAAAACTTTATATCTAAACTTGCAAATAAGTTACAGAGGAAGCTTATGGCAAAGCAAAATAGATCTTGGGATTTTGATTTAGAAGAGGGTCTGTTAGATACATCAAAATTAACAAGAGTTATTTTAGATCCGTTTAACTCATTGTCTTTTAAAAAAGAAAGAGAAACAGATTTTAAAGATACTTTGGTCACAATCTTAATTGACAATTCTGGTTCGATGAGAGGAAAACCAATATCAGTAGCAGCTTTATGCGCTGATATTCTATCGAGAACACTGGAGAGGTGTTCAGTTAAAGTTGAGGTTTTAGGTTTTACTACTAAGCATTGGAAAGGAGGATCAAGTAGAGAATTATGGACAAACGAAGGTAAACAAAAATTTCCTGGACGATTGAATGATTTAAGACATATAATTTACAAATCAGCAGACACACCTTGGCGTCAATGTAAAAAAAATATGGGATTAATGTTGAAAGAAGGATTGTTGAAAGAAAATATTGATGGTGAAGCTTTAAGGTGGGCATTTAAAAAAATGAGCAAAAGAAGAGAACAAAGAAAAATTTTAATGGTAATATCTGATGGAGCACCAGTAGATGATTCGACTTTATCAGCAAATCCAAGCGATTATTTAGAAAACGATTTAAAAAATACCGTAAACTCTATTGAACAATTTTCTTCTGTAGAATTATTGGCTATTGGGATCGGACACGATGTGAAAAGATATTATAATAGAGCAGTTAAAATTATTGATGTTCAAGACTTAGGTGACACAATGATAAATGAATTAAGCGATTTATTTTCAGAAAAAAAAATTTTACACTAAATTTTAATTTACTGAAGAAATCTTAGTTTTATAATCTGTCAAATCTTTAATTTTATTCAAAAAATATCTAAAAGGTATCAACATTATAATTGAAACTAAAATTTTGACAGTAAAATCACCAATAGCCAAAGAAAACCACGGAACCTCCGTGTTGTAAAAAGCAATAAAGAAAAATAGCAAAGTATCAACACAAGACCCAAGAAAAGACGATGTTAATGGTGCTATAAACCATATTTTTTTTCTCAGTTTATCAAAAACTTGGACATCAATAAGTTGTGCGGTTAAAAATGCAGTTCCAGAACCTATTGCAATTCTAATAGATATTAAATCTGAAAAATTTGTTGAGAAAAATATTGTTAAAGCAACACCAAAGAAAAAACCAACATATACAATTTTTTTTGCTATATTTTTACCAAACCTTCTATTAGATAGATCGGTTATTAAAAATGTTATTGGATAGCTAAATGCACCATAAGTAAGTATACTTTCCATTCCCCAAAATTTGAATGGAAACTGAACTAAATAATTTGAGACAGCGACCATTGCTGCCATAAAAAATGCTAGTATTAAAAAAATCCTAATTTCACTTTTGTTCATTTAAACTAGGCTTCTTTTGAAGATATTTTTATTTTGAACTTTTTAGCTCTTTTTGAAAGTTTAAACATTTTTGCGGACTTTAAAAAATTATCTATTCCACCCTTAAAATCAACAGTTTTTAAAGCAGAGTTTGAGACATTGAGTTTAATGTTTTTTTTTAAGATCTCGCTTCTAAAACTAACTTTTTTTATATTTGGCAAAAACCTTCTTTTAGTTTTATTGTTAGCGTGACTAACATTATTACCTTTGAGAGGTCTTTTAGAGGTAAGTTCACATTTTTTAGACATAAAATATCAAATAGGTATATAAATCTTACATTACTTTTAATCAAGCTAATACTATGTCTATTGACAATCTTTTGAGCAAAGAATAATTAAATAAAATGGATTTTTTCCTTCCTGTGGCACAAGTTCAAATTAACATTCTTATAATTTTATTCCTCAGCTTTGGTGTAGGCTTAATTTCTGGATTATTTGGGATTGGGGGAGGGTTTTTGATGACGCCTTTTTTAATATTCTTGGGTATACCTCCAACATACGCGGTAGCTAACGAAGCAAACAACATTTTAGGAATATCTGTCTCTGGAGCATTAACCCACTGGTTTAGAAAAACTTTAGACTATAAAATGGGTCTTTATATTGTGAGTGGTGGAATAGCTGGAACAATTGTTGGAATATTAATTTTTGGTTATCTAAAAGAGATAGGTGTAATTAATGTAATAATTTCTTTGGCATATATTTATGTTTTAGTAATAATTGGTACATTAATGTTTGCAACAGGTGCCAGGGAACTAGTAAATATAAGAAAAAAAATAATTGTAAAAAGAAAAGCACACACACATTATTGGATCCATGGACTTCCATTTCGAGTAAGGTTTCATAAATCAAAACTCTATGAGAGTGCAATAGCACCAATAGTTCTTGGGTTTATAGTTGGAATATTTGCTGCGATAATGGGGGTTGGAGGTGCTTTTCTGATGGTTCCTGCAATGATCTATATTATTGGAATGCCAACAAAACTAGTTCCTGGAACATCTTTGTTTGTTACAATTTTCATAACCGCATTTGTTGTAATAGGCCATGCATTTAGTTTTCAAACAATAGATTTTATTTTGGTATCAATTTTAATTGCTGGATCAATATTCGGTCTTCACATAGGTTTAAAAATTTCAGAGAAGTTGAATGCTTCAGAATACAAAACTCTTTTGGCAATACTTCTGCTTAGCGTGGGAATTATAATGGGAATAGAAACTTTTGTACTAGAAAAAGGAAAGAGTCTTTTTACAAACGAAATTGGACAAGCAACAAGTAGCAAATTGGGAGAAGTAATATTGGTTTTATCCTCAAACTATCCGATTGTTTATGGATTTTTATCTATTATTTTAGTTGTGTTATTTGGAATATGTTTTTCCTATGTAAGAGAATTAATACATTATGTCAGATATGATATGCCCCAAAAAAAAGGCCGGTTTTTTAAATAAATTATCTTACTGAAGAACCAATAGCTTCTCCGACACTTTTAAATCCTTTTTCTTGTAAAATTTGTATTAATTCTTTTTTAATATCTCTGGCTATAGAAGGACCCTTGTAAATCATTCCAGTATAAAGTTGTAAAGCTGTTGCTCCTGCAGAAATTTTTTCAAAAGCTGACTCTCCTGAGTCGATGCCACCTACTCCAATAATTGGAATATTGCCTTTAAGATCTCTATAAAATCTTTTAATAAATTTTGTTGAAATTTCTCTAAGAGGTTTTCCAGATAAACCGCCTTTTTCATTTTTATTACTTCCTAACAAATTTTCTCTATTACTATCTGTTGTGTTTGTTAAAATCACAGCATCAATTTTATGTTCTATTATAAGTTTAATAATTTCATCTATATAGCTTTCTTCAAGGTCAGGAGAAATTTTAAGAACAAAGGATTTTTTAAAATTACTATTTTCTCTTAAATTATTAATTTTGGACAATAAAATTTTTAAATTTTCTCCTTTATGGAAATCACGTAAACCCTCAGTGTTTGGGGATGAAATATTTACTGTAATATAGTCGCCTAGAGGGAAAAATTTTTCTGCACATTCAACAAAATCATTAATCATATTGTCTGTATTTTTATTTGGACCAATGTTTATTCCCAAAACACCGTTTGGTATATTATTTTCTATTCTTTTTTTTATTATATCTGATCCATCATTATTAAATCCAAGTCTATTTATCAAAGCATTATCTCTTTTTAATCTGAAAACTCGCGGCTTTTGATTTCCATACTGTTTCTTAGGAGTTACAGTTCCAACTTCTGTAAAACCAAAGCCTAGATTTAAAATTTCATTATAAACTTCTGCATTTTTATCAAATCCAGCTGCTAAACCAATTGGATTATTTATATCTTTTCCGAATAATGTAGTTTTTAAAATTTCCTCATTTTCGACAGCAAATATATTTTGAGGTAAGAAATTAAATTTTAATGATTTTATCGCTAAATTATGTGCAGTTTCGGGATCTAATGTAAATATGTAAGGTCGTATTAAAGAAAACATCAAAAATTATATTTTCAACTTTTTTTCTAATAAATCAATTGTCTCTTTGACCCCGAAAAAGCTTATAAAAAAACCCATTCTTGGTCCATTTTTTTCTCCAAAAATAACTTCATAGATCAATTTAAACCAATCTCTTAAGTTTTTGGAGTACCCATTTTCTTTACCAATAGTATATATCATGGTTTGAATTTCTTCTGCTGGTTTATCTTGGGGGATTTGCTTTAAGTTTGTGATGAGTTTTAACAACACTTGTCTTTCAGAATCATTTGGCTCCTTAAATTTTTTTTTAGGCTCAACTTCGTCAATAAAATAATTTATAGCGTATTTAGTTAAACTATCAAAAATTTTGTGTTTTTTAGGATCAACCTCTTTGTGAAATTTTTTTATAAATTTCCATAAAACATCTTTAGTTTTTGCGTTACTTGAACCAACTATATTTAACAACATTGAAAATGGCATAATAGTATTCTCCTTGGGTGGTGTTCCATTGTGCACATGCCAAACTGGATTTAAAATTTGTTCATTTGGTTTTTGTTTAAAAAAATTATCTATTGAAGTTAGATACTCATCTACTGCTTTAGGAACAACATCTGGGTAAAGTTTTTTTGCTCTTTTTGGATTTTGATACATATATAATGATAAACTTTCTGGTGAAGCATACCTAAGCCATTGTTCTATGGTTATGCCATTCCCTTTTGATTTAGAAATTTTTTCTCCCTTTTCGTCTAGAAATAACTCATAAGCAAAACCATTTGGAGGTCTTTTTCCTAAGGTTTCACATATCTTCCCAGATATTACTGCACTTTCTATTAAGTCTTTTCCATACATTTCAAAATCAATGTCAAAAGCAAACCATCGCATGGCCCAATCAACTTTCCATTGTAATTTACATTTTCCATCTAAAATACTTGTCTTAATTTTTTTGCCATTATTATCAAATACAATATCTTTTTTTTTATTATCAATTTCTATTATTGGAATCTCTAAAACTTTCCCGGTTTCAGGGCAAATAGGTAGAAATGGACTATATGTTTTTCTTCTCTCACTTCTCAGTGTAGGTAAAATAATATTCATAATATCATTGTACTTCTCTAATACTCTTATGAGAGAATCATTGAAAATTCCTTTTTTATAATTTTCAGTAGAACTTTTAAAACTGAAATCAAATTTAAATTCTTTCAAAAATTTAATTAACATTTTATTGTTATGTTCGCCAAAACTTTTAAATTTTTTAAATGGATCGGGAATATCAGTAAGAGGTTTGCCTAAATTTTCTTCAAGAACTTTTGTATCTGGTATATTTTCGGGTATCTTCCTCAAACCGTCCATGTCATCAGAAAAAGTTATTAATTCGGACTTTATATCTTTAATATGATTTAAAGCATTTATCATCATAGAGGTTCTTGAAACTTCGCCAAATGTTCCTATGTGGGGTAAACCGCTAGGACCATAACCAGTTTGAAATGTGATTTTATTTTTTTTTTCTATAATTTTTTTTCTATCTTTTAAAACCTTACGAATCTCTACAAAGGGCCAGGATGATGTTGTTTGAATAAGATCTGACTTAAGCATTTACTAGGTTTATAAAATTTTTAGTATAAAATACAGTTATTATTATATTAGAATAAGTTGAATTTTGTTACTATTTAAATATTGTCACGATTTTAATGACTTCATATAAAACAGTTTTTTTTATAGTTGGTATCTTGCTAGTGATTCTTGGTTTATTCATGATGGTGCCTTTTGGTATCCAGCTGGTATATAAAGAAAATAGTAATAGTTTTTTTATTTCCTCAATTATAACAATTTTTATGGGAATTCTCTTGATCTTGGGTAATTTAAAGAAAGGGAGTCAATTAAATCTTCAACAAGCGTTTTTATTCTCTACACTTACCTGGTTTAGTATCGCTCTTTTTGGAAGTATACCGTTTATGTTATCAAACTTGGATCTTTCTTTTAGTGAGGCTTTCTTTGAGAGTATGTCAGGTATCACTACAACTGGTTCAACTGTAATTCTAAATTTAGAAACTTCACCGAAAAGTATTTTGCTTTGGAGAGCAATAATGCAATGGTTAGGTGGTATAGGAATTATAGTTATGGCAACAACAGTATTGCCTTTACTAAAAGTTGGTGGAATGCAACTTTTTAAAACTGATTCTTCTGGAACGGAAAAAATTTTACCTAAAACTATAGAAGTGGCAACCACGATAATAACAATTTATGCTTCGCTAACTTTAATCTGTGGTTTTATTTATTGGTTACAGGGTATGAATATTTTTGATAGTATTGCTCATTCATTTACTACTCTTGCTACAGGGGGTTTTTCAACTCATAATGAGTCGATTGGTTATTTTAATAGCCCAAGTATTGAAATTACCGCAACAGTATTTATAATTTTAGGAAGCATACCTTTCATTGCATATCTGAAATTTATTAAAGGGAATAAAAATATTTTTTATAACGATATTCAAATAAGAGGATTTTTATATTTAATACTTATCTCGATTTCAATAATGTTTTTGTATCTATTTTTAAGTAATGAAAATTATTCAGTTTTAGAAAATCTAAGAATTTCTTCTTTTAATGTTGTCTCAATACTTTCGGGTACCGGTTTTGTAACAGATGATTTTGGACTTTGGGGCAAATTTCCACTAATATTTTTTCTTTTTTTAATGTTTGTAGGAGGTTGTGCAGGATCAACAACTTGTGGAATAAAAATATTCAGATTACAGATGCTTTTAATGTTTATTAAAAATCAAATTAAAAAACTAATTTCACCAAATAGTGTTGTAATACTAAATTACAATAATCAAAAAATTGAGGAAAATTTTATCAATTCTGTAATCATATTTATATTTTCCTACCTTTTTTTATTTTTAATAATATCTATTCTACTTTCAATAACAGGGCTTGATTTTCTATCTGCAGTTTCAGGGGCAGCAACGTCGATATCAAATGTTGGTCCTGGTCTGGGAGAAATGATCGGACCAAATGGCAATTTTAGTGAGGTTTCAAATATTTCAAAATGGATACTTTCTTTTTCAATGTTGCTTGGAAGATTGGAGATATTCGCAGTATTAGTTCTTTTTTTACCCTCTTTCTGGAGAACGTGATTTAATTTATAATTAATTGAATGGAAATTTATCAAAAACAATCATTTAGAGAGTCTTTTAAAGTTTACTTAGATAAAAGAATGCTTCGTATTCTTTTACTTGGAGCAATAAGTGGGTTCCCTTGGGTCATTATTGGAAGCAGCTTGAGTCTTTGGTTAAAAGAAGAGGGCTTAAGCAGAAGCACAATAGGATGGGCAGGTTTAATTTTTGCTGTTTATGCATTTAATTATTTATGGGCTCCATTGATTGATCGTATTCGAATTCCATGGTTAACAAATAAAGTTGGGCACCGACGAGGCTGGATAATAATGATGCAGCTTATAATTTTAATAAGTTTGATACTGTGGAATTTTATAGATCCAACTGCAAATCTTGTTTTAGTAATTTCGGTTGGTTTAATTATTGCTATAGCATCAGCAACTCAAGATATTACAGTAGACGCATTAAGAATTGAACAAATTGGAAAAAATGAGGGAAAGTCGATGCAAGCTGGTGCTGCTATAGCTGTAGTTGGTTGGTGGACTGGATATAAACTAGGTGGTGTGATTGCTCTTAATGCTGCAGAATATTTTGAAAAAGCTGGCTTTGAAAATTATTGGCAGCTTACTTTTTTAATTCTCGGTATAGTAATAATCGCCTGTAATATTGGTCTAATGTTTATACATGAACCTTTGAACACAGAAAGAAACGAAAACCAAAAAAAAACGGATCAGATAATTGAAGGTAAAATTGGTGCCTCTAATTTGTTAACAAAATCTGCTGCATGGATAAGTGGTACAATTGCTGGCCCCATAATAAGTTTCTTTAATAAAAATGGATTTAAAATTGCATTAGGAATTTTAGCATTTGTTTTTCTATTTAAAATTGGTGAGGCTTTCCTCGGAAGAATGTCCATCGTCTTTTACAAAGAAATAGGTTTTTCAAAAACAGATATAGCAATATATTCGAAAGGATTAGGTTGGATAACCACAGTTGTTTTTACTCTTTTAGGTGGTTTATTTGCTATTCGATCAGGTGTGATCAAAGCGATGTTTGTCTCTGGAATATTAATGGCGTCTACAAATCTTTTATTTTCTTTACTAGCATGGTCGGGTAAGTCAGAATTACTCTTCGCGATAGCTGTAATTTTTGATGATATGGCAGCTGCATTCGCAACGGTAGCTTTTGTGGCTTTCATTTCGATGTTGGTAGACAGAACCTATACGGCAACACAGTATGCTCTTCTTGCTTCAATAGGAACAGCAGGAAGAACGACCTTAGCAGCTTCGTCTGGTGCAATGGTTGATTGGTTAAATGGAGATTGGGGTATTTTTTTTATAATCACAGCTGTAATGGTTATACCTTCATTAATTTTTCTTTATATTATAAAAAATGATATTAAATTAAGTGAAAAATAATTTAAGAAATAATTTTCCTGTAGTAAACCTACATAAAAAAAAGAGCTTAAAATCAAAGATAGATACGCAATTACTTTATGGTGATAATTTTAAAATATTAAATATTTATAATGGTTGGAAGAAGATTAGAATTAAAAGAGATAATTATGTCGGATTTATCAGAAATAGAAAATTTTCAAAACTAATCAAACCAAATTTTAAAGTTTCTGTTTTAAAGGCAAGTTTGTTTAACGGTGATTATTCAAAAAGAAAATTAAAAAAATTTCTTCCATATAACTCTGAAGTTAAAATAATCAAAAAGGTCGGTAAATTTGGCAAATTTGATAATTACTGGATCAAAATTAATGATCTTAAAAAAATAAATTTCAAAAATAAAGATATTTTTAAAGGAATTAAATTTTTTAAAAATACAAAATACTTATGGGGTGGAAAAAGCTTCAAGGGCATTGATTGCTCTGCTTTGGTTCAAATTTTTCTGAATTATAATAACAGGTATTGTCCTAGAGACTCAAAAGACCAAGAAAAATATTTTAAAAAAAGAATAAAAATTAAAAATATTAAAAAAAACGATTTGATTTTTTGGAAAGGACACGTGGCAGTAGCTTTGTCTAAAAATAAGCTGATTCATGCTTATGGTCCTTTGAAAAAAGTGGTTATAATGGATATAAAAAAAACAATTAAAAGAATCGACAAAACAGCAAATTTAAAAATAACAAGTATTAGGAGAATATAAAATGAGGTACATACTTTATGGTATGGCATTAGGTCTATTATTTTATCTAGGTGACAAATATATATTTTAATTGTCATAAGAAGTAAGCTTCCCAGAGAAGGTCAATACGTACACTTACTAATTATTAAAAATAATAGTATAACTAAACTATATGAAAGCTTCAAAAGCCAAATCAAATTTTAAGGTATCAGACTCCACTGATATTAGTAAGCCTTGGGATAAAGATAACCAAGCTTGGTGGGACTGGTATGTTGGTCTTGCTGATAATGATTTTAAAAAGGATCCGATAATCGCTGCTGAGCCTTTACCAGATGTTACAATCCCTAGTGATGATGAAGTGCTCTCTGAATTGATTGAAACTTATCCTTTGACAAACGACCAAAAAGCTTTCTTTAAAAAAAATGGTTTTATTAAACTTAAAAAAGTTTTCTCACCTGGGGTAGTGTTAAAACTTCGAGCTGAATTGATCAACTTATTAAAAAAGGAATTTAATGTTGATCCCGATAAAGAAGCACATGACCGGTTCCTTAGTCTTGAAATGATTTGGCCTAAGAATAAATTTCTACGTGCATACGTATTATCACCACGTCTAGGACAAATTTCTGCAGATCTACTTGGGGTACCAGCAGTTAGACTTTACCATGATAATGTTTTAGCAAAACAAGCTGGTTGTGGTAGAAC
>MDSW01084089.1_pt1 | contig 16737 bp, 14 predicted proteins | sample 811171 | NCBI WGS metagenome assembly MDSW01 (sample SAMN05326641, study PRJNA326480) | marine metagenome | isolation source: seawater | place: Atlantic Ocean: North West | collected 2012
AATAAAATCAGATAATAAGAATTTAATGGGAGAGATGATTTTTAAAATATTTTATAATAAATGAAAAAAGTTTTAACAATTCTTTTAATTCTAAATTCCAACATTATTCTATCTCAAAACTCAAATGAACTAGATAGATTATTTGAGTCAGATAATTATTCATTATACGTATCCTATTTTGAAGAAATTTATAATAACAAGAGCTTTGATGTAATAGATCAAGATTATGTTTCAAATTATATTGTATCATTACTTAATTCTAATTTTAATTCTGAATCATCATTACCATCTAGAAAACTTAAACCACTAAAAGATAAAATTGAGAATTACATTCTTATAAATAGAAAATCTACAAGATCATTCCTTTTGAAAGAATATGGCAAATTTCAGTTCAACCAAGGTAGGTTTAAATCATCAATAAAGTTTTTAGAATTATTAGACAAAAAAGATTCAGAGTCTAATTACTTACTTGGCTTAAGTTTATTTAATGATAAAAACTACTCTGATTCTAAGAAATATTTAGATCTTTTAATGGACAAAAAATATTTAAATGATAAAAATTATTTACTTGGGGTAATAGCATATCTAAATAATAATTTTACAGAATCCTTAGAGTATTTTAATGTTATTGAAAGCGATAAAATAAAAAGAAAATTTTTACAGTATCAGATAAGTATATATTATTTAAATGGTGAGTATAATAGTGCCACTGAACTGTTAAAATTAATTGATGATGATGTAGAAAATAATGACTATTGCTACTATTATATTGGAAAGTCATTCTTCGAGCTAAGAGATTATGAAAGCACACTGGAGGTATTTTCAAGAATTAATAAAAAATTAGATAGAGATGATGAAATACATTTCACAAAAGCTTATTCACACTATATGCTTAGAGATTATGAAATAGCTAAAATTCAATTTAAAACTCTTACTGAAAAAAGAAATAAATATTCTCAAGTATCATCATTCTACTTAGGAATGATATTTCTTGATCAGAAGGAGATAAATATTGCAAAAAACTATTTCTATGCTGCATATAGAAATGATTTTGACGAGTCATATACAAAGAGATCACTTCTTAATTATGCTAAAACAATATATGAACTTGGTGACCATGATCTCTCTATAGCTGTTCTTGAAAAAATGTCAAAACTTTATCCAAGTTTTAAAAATGATGAAGTAGAAAGTCTTTTAAGCGAGAATTACTTTATGACAAATAATTACTCTAAAATAATACAGTATTTAAATACAAAACAAAACATATCTGATGATGATAAAATTAAATTTCAATATGTTACCTACCAGAAAGGTGTAAATGAATTTAATAGAGGAAATTTTAAAAACTCAATAGGTTATTTTAATCTATCTCAGAGATATACTCTTGATAAAAATATTTATCTAAAATCAATTAAAAATAAAGCAGAAGCACATTTTATTGGAAATAATTTCCAATCATCAATTGATGAAATATTAAAAGTTTTAGATAATTTTTCATCTTCAAATAGAGTTGAGTTAAACCTTTTATTAGGATATTCATACTTTAATATTAACGATTACAAAAACGCATCATTTTATTTAAAAAAGTATATTGATACTAAATCAAATAATTATTCCTCTGAAGATATTGACCCACTTCTGAGATTGGCAGATTCATATTATGCCTCAAAACAATTTTTAAAGTCTATAGACACGTATAATCAACTTCTTAGATTAAACGAATCAAACAAAAATTACATTAATTATCAAATCGGATTATGTTATTATGGAAATAATAACTTCACAAAATCTATTGAGTTTATGGATAAAGTCATAAGTAACTCCGAAGAGTCATTAGATGATGACGCTACTTTTAGGAAAGCTCAGATATATTTTGAAAACTCGGAATTTGATAAGTCAATTGAAAATTACACAAAAGTAATAGAAGCATATAAATTTAGTAGCTATGTCTCGTATTCGTATCTAAACAGGGCTACTTCTTATTTTAATCTTAGGGCATATGATCAGTCCGAGGCTGACTATTTATATATATTAAATAATATTAAAGACTCAGACCTTCAGAGTCAATCAATTCTAGGACTTCAGAAAACTGTTTCTTACACTGATAATTTCTCTCAGTTAAATGAATTAATTAATACATATAAGAATAATTTTCCAGATAATGATAATATTAGAATTATACAATATGATAATTTTAGAAACTTATACTTTAATCAAAAATATAAGGAGTTAATTGAATATGCTAACGATATTAATACCTCTGATGAAAACATATATAATAGATATGAAACTAATTATTTTTTAGCAGAATCTTACTATAAGTTAAATGAATTAGAAAATGCAGAAAACAGTTATAATATACTAATAGACAGTATTAATTCTAAATATTATTCTAGGTCTCTTAACAGATTGGCCAATATAAATTTAAAATTAAAATTATATGAAAAATCTCTTGAATATTATAAAAAACTTGAGTTAAATAGTAAAAATAATAGAGAAAGGGTAGATGCTTATATAGGTAGTCTGACAAATTATTATTTTCTTAAAAAATACGATTCAGTTCATTACTATTCTTCTCTTATAAATAATTATGATAAAATCTCATTTAATAATAGAAATAAAATAAATCTATTGAACGCAAAATCATTTATTGATAAAGGTAATTCTTCAAATGCAATAGATATGCTCTTGACTACTATTAACCTAGTTAAAGATGAAAGTGCTGTTGAGGCAAATTATTTACTTGCAAAAATATTTTATGATCAATCCCAAAAATCTCAAGCACTTGAGACATTATATTCATTAAATGAAAACTTTTCTAATTATGGTTATTGGGTAGGAAAGTCATACCTGTTAATTGCAGAAATATTTATGTCAATGGGAGAAAATTTCCAGGCTAAGGCAACACTAGAGTCCCTTCTTGAGAATACAGAAATTAATGAGATTAAAAATAATGCAGAAGAACTATTGAGTAAAATACAAGATGATGAGTAGAAAATTATTTTTATTATTTTTTATACTAATAAGTCATCATTCTTTTTCACAGAATAATGAAGGGGAAATTGAAGATGCACAAATATTAATTGAAAAAAATAGTGCTATTATCCTTCCAAATGCAGATAAATCAATAGATAAGATTATTGGTGAGGTAAGTAAAATTGAAATGAAAAAATTTAATTATGATGATCTGTTGTATTCATTTGAATCAGATGAAAAAAAGATTGACAGAATATTAAGAAATGAAATTAAAATTTTAGATGATAATAATATATTTCTTGATCTAGGGTATGGTAATTATGGAACATTTTTAATACATTCTAACCCATCCTATGTTATATCAAAAAAATTCTCTATTTATTCTGACATATTTCATCTATCAAGCTCTAAAGGATCTAAATTATCGTCATTAAGTGGAAAATCTCATTCAGATATTAATCTGAACTTTAATTATAAATTAGATAATAAGAATAATTTAAGGTCATATATAAAGTACCAAAACAATACAAAAGGATATTATGGTTTTGTTAATTCTGAAAGTATAAGTGAATTAACAGATGATCAAGAGGAAGATTATAGTTTTAGAAATAACATATTTGATTATAATATTAATTGGCAAAATATTTCAGAAAAGTTAATTTCTGAAATTAATGTTGGAGGAAGAGAATACGTCGACAACTTATTTGATGAATATTCTTATTCTTTTAAAGGTAATTTAACACTTCCTATTTCTCAATCGATTTTAAGTGTCTCTCCTTATTTTAAATCTTATAACTTAAAGTATGTTCCAAATATTGGGTTAAATGACGATACGCATCTTAATATTGATAACTTTTCAATCCCTCTTTCATATGAGTATTTTTCTAAAAGATTTACTTTCAATTTTAATTTGGATTATCAAATAATTAATAGGTCTTATAAAACAAGTAATAAAAAAACCTCACTATCTCCCTCATTAAAATTAAAATATAATTTAAATGATATCACATTCATGGTTTCAGCTTCTAAAGGTTTAGATTATAACACATACTATAATGAAATTCAATCTTTACCATTTATTCATGACCCATTATTAATCAGCCAATTTAATTTAATTGAAAATAAATATACTTTTATGGGAGCTATTGATATGAAGGTTAACGACGACACTCAAATTTCATTTTCATATGAGACAAAGAAATTAAAAGGATCATTAGACTATTTTTTATCAAACACAAATAATTTAGATGGCGAGATAAGAAGCCCTTTGTATCTCTATACAATAAAGAGAAATCCTGAGGAGGAAGTATTTGATAAAATCTCTCTAGAAATTAATTCATCTATTAATAATAACATTAACTCTTCATTTAACTTCACATATAATATTTATGAAGAAAAAGAAGTTTTAATGCCAGTTTATCTTATTGAACAGGTTAATACGTTTTCTTTAGGTAAGTTAGATCTTACTCTTGGAGGTATATTCGAATTAGAAAATTATGGTATTAATTTTAATAATGAAATGTTTAAAATGAATTCTTATATAGATATATTTTCAAAATCTTCATACCAAGTTTCTGAAAGCCTTAATGTATATATTAAAGTAAATAATATTCTTAATAAATATAATGAGAGGTTTTTTATGTATCCAGATCAGGGGATTAATTTTATGTTAGGAATAAAGTGGAACTTTTAATGAATAAATCAGACTATGATTATGGTTTAAAAGAAATCAATCTTGATGATTATAAATTAAAAAAAAATAATCTTCCTATGCTTCCTCTTTTAATATTATTTCTTCTCATAGGATTAATTTATAATTATAAAGACATCTTCACAAATAATAAAATTCAATCAGACCTAATAAAAGAAACTAAAAATTTCACAGAAATAAAAGATGAAGAGGTTAATTCAGATACTAAGTCTTTTTCTAGCGATTCAATAACAGTAATACCTATTAAAGAAGATCTAGTTGATTTAAATACAATATCTGAAATAAATTATATTACTGGAAATTATTATATAATATCAGGTAGCTTTTCAAATTATAATTTATCTTTAAATAAAGCTAATAACTTATTGGATAATGGTTTTAATGCAATAATTATCTTTCCTGTTAGTTATAATAATAAGTATAGGGTTGCAATTAAAAAATTTAATACTATCGATGAAGCAAAAGAAAATTTACCCTCATATAAAAAACAATTAAATGATGAACTATGGATTCTAAAACACTAATACTTCAGATAATAAACAATGACTCCACACTTAATCTTGTTTCTCAACAAGAAATTACAGTAATGGAATTGTTATTTAAAGGTGGTTTCATGATGATCCCTATTCTTTTCTTATTTGTAATAAGCATTTATATTTTAATTGAAAAAGTTTTAGTAATAAATAGAGAATCTAAATCTCCAAAAGGGTTTACAGATGAGATAATTAGTAGAGTTAAGAATGATGATATTAATGGAGCAAAATTAATATGTGAAGACACTAATAACCCTGTATCTAGAATGATTCTAAAGGGTCTTAATAAACTTAACACTTCTCTTAAAAACATAGAGTCTTCAATAGAAAATGTTGGAAAAATTGAAATTTATAATCTAGAAAAAAACTTGAGTTTATTGGCAACTATATCTGGTGCCGCACCTATGATGGGATTCTTAGGTACAGTTACCGGTATGATTCAAGCATTTATATCTATTGCCGAGGAAGAAGGAGCTGTAAGCCCTAAACTTCTTTCAAGTGGTATTTATGAGGCTATGCTCACCACCGCTGCTGGATTATTTGTTGGGATTGTTGCTTATCTAGCATATAATTATCTAGTTTCTAGAGTTGAAAAATTAATTCATAAAATGGAATATACAACTATTGAATTTATTGAAACCTTACAATCTAAAAGATGAATTTAAAGAGTACTAATAAAATAAATCCTCTTTTTAGTATGTCTTCTATGACAGATATAATATTTCTATTACTAATATTTTTTATGTTGACAGCTTCTTTTGTAACTCCTTCTGGTTTACCAGTAAATTTACCTTCTAGTAAATCATCTTCAATTATTATTCAAAAAGTATCAGTTACCATTACAAGTGATCTAAGATACTTTGTTAATGAAAATGAAACATCGATTGACAATTTAGAGATGGTTCTTAGAAATGAGATAGGGGAGGAAGAAGGCCTTGTTGTATTACACTGTGATAAAGATGTACCAGTTGAACACTTAGTTAACGTAGCCGGGATTGCAACATCACTAGAGGCTAAAGTATCAATTGCATCAACTCCTAAGAAATAATGGATACAAATAAAGATTTAAAAAGAAAAGCGTTTTGGCTTACAGTTACAACTAATGTAATTTTCTTTTTAATGATGATGATAATTGTAGCATGGAAAGAAACCTATCCACCACCTGAAGAATATGGCATTGAATTAGGATTTGAAACTTCAGAATTATCAGAACCTTCTGATGTTTTAAATGAATCTGAAGATAGTTTTGAAGAGATAGAGGAGTCCTCTGATGATGAAATTATAGATGAACAAACAACAGAAGAAATTATTGATTCAGATGAATTAGAGGAAATAGCTGAGGATGAAATTAATAATGTAGATTCTGATGAAGAATCTGATTCGGATTTATTAAATGAAAATGAAAGCATTACAGAAGAGATAGTTTCAGAAAGTTCAGAATCTGAAGATAACAAGGAAGAAGAAACAATATTAAAAAATAAAATTATTGACGAAAGAGCATTATTTAATAAAAACACTAGTTCATCATCAGGATCAAAAGGTTCATCTCTTGAGATGCAGGGTTGGGTATGGGATATAGAACCAAATCCTATTGATAACAGCAGAGAAAGTGGTAAAATAGTCTTTGAAATTATTGTGGATTATTATGGAGAGATAGTTGGACTTAAGACTATTGAAACAACGTTAAGTCCAAATATTGAAAATATTTATAGAGAGGAAATATTGAAGTTAACATTTAGTCCAACTAATAATAATAACCCAGCAGAATTATCAAAAGGTAAAATAACATTTCTTATAAAGAATAATTAATGAATTATAATGAAGCTTTAGAGTTTCTATTAAAAAATTTACCTAATTATCAAAAGGTAGGTAATTCAGCAATAAGACCAGGACTTCATAATATTAGATTATTATGTGAAAAGTTTGATAATCCACAAAAAAAATATACTTCAGTTCATGTAGGAGGTACAAATGGAAAGGGAACTACTTCAACAACTATAGCAAATTTATGTCTTAATTTAAATTTAAGAATTGGTTTATTTTCATCACCTCATATATTTGATTTTAGGGAAAGGATTCAAGTAGATGGTAAGAAAATAAAAAAGAAATTTATTAAAGACTTCGTTAATTCAAATTTTAAACTTTTTAATAAAATTCAACCATCATTTTTCGAGATCTCAACATTATTAGCATTTGAATATTTTAAGTTTAAAAAAATAGATATAGCAATTATAGAAGTTGGTTTAGGTGGAAGATTAGATTCAACAAATATTATATCTCCGTTAATTGGCCTTGTTACAAATGTAGGATATGATCATCAGAATGTATTAGGTGACTCATTATCAGAAATTGCGAATGAAAAAGCTGGAATTATTAAAGAGAATATAACATTTTTTAAGGGAGAAGTTCAAAATGATATAGACGATACATTTAAAAATGAATGTGAAAAAAAGAATACAAAATTTTTATATAGTTCTGATGGAATTAATGTAGAAACAATCTCTAAGTCTATTAAAAAACGAAAGGTTAAGATAACTCATAATAGCAATATGTTCAATATGAACCTTTTAAACCCTACCGATTACTTTCTAAAAAACTTTTATTCTTCTCTTAATATATTTTTCTATTTACAGAAATATTTTAAAATGAAACAAAAGAGCAGTTTTAAACTTAAAAATAAATTTAGGGTCTTAGGAAGATGGAATGTGATTTCTGAAAAACCAACAATTATATCTGATGGTTGCCATAATTATGATGCTTTCAATTCTATTATCAATGAAATTGAATCTTATAAATTTAATAATGTCTATTTTATACTCGGTGGTGTTAAAGAAAAAGATTGGAGAAAAATTATATCTTCTCTGCCTAGTAAATATTTTTATGTTATTACAGAACCAAACATAGATAGGGCAAAAAGTATAGATGAATTCCATGATATCTTTAAAGAGAATAATTTAAATTTCACAAGCAATAAAAATATTAATGATTCAATTAATTATTGTAAAAGCAAAGCAAAATCAAACGATTTAATATTTATTGGAGGCAGTTTATTTTTAATTTCAGATTTACATGAAAAATAAGCTAGAAAGATATGATTTTAATAAAAATTCATCTTTTATAATCCAAGATGGAAAATCATTATTTAGTAAAACTAAAGGAAGATGGAGTATTATTTTTAAAAATAATAATCCAATTCATTTAGAATTAGGTTGTGGAAACGGGGAGTATACAATATCAAATTCAAAAAATTATCCTAATTGTAATTTTATTGGGATAGATATAAAAGGTTCTAGATTATGGAAAGGGGCTAAGTATTTAGAAAAAAAAAATGTTAAAAATGCATTATTTTTAAGAATACAAATTGAAAATATTCTTGATTTTTTTGATGAAAATGAAGTTAAAGAAATTATAATTTCATTCCCAGACCCAAGACCTAAAAAAAGAGACATAAAAAAAAGATTAACTAACGTAAAATTTTTAGACTTATATCATAAAATAATACTAAATGGTGGGAAACTTATGTTAAAAACTGATGATAAAGATTTATTTGACTATTCAATTGATCAAATTAAAGATTCTAAATTCAAACAATTAAACTATTCAGATAATTTATATTCTTCTCAAAAATTCGAATATATAAAAGCTGTAAAAACTAAATATGAGAAAAAATTTTTAGATCAGGGAAAAACTATAAAATTCTATGAGTGTCTAAAGTGATTCATCAATCGCATCTAAATAATCTGATATTGAGTCGTAATCTTTATATCCAGGCTTAATTTCTTGAGATCCTTTTAATAATAAACCTAAGTCGAATTTATTTAAAATACTTTTTGTGATATTAATAGTCTCTAACGGATTAATAATTATCTCATAATTATCAGTTAATAATTCAAGTTTTGATATAGAATCTTTTGTTAAATTATCTATAATTAAAGTTCTTGATTCAGGAAAGTTATCTCTTAAATAATTATTAGTTCTAGAAGAAATGAGATTAGGTTGAGGTAATACTATAATAATTTTTTGGTGATCAAAATCTATACTTTTAATACTATTACTAATGTTTACAGATATATAATTAAAATCTAATTCATTAATTACTTGATTAATATAATTAGACTGAGAATTATTAAACTCTCCAACAAAATCAACTCCGTTTACCCATTTACATATTTCATTAATATTTTCCAATGGTAATTTAGTTTTTGATTCCTTATCTAAATCAAAACCTAAAGAATTAACCATCATTCCAGAACAATATCTTGCATCACTTAGATTATTAATTGAGCTTACATGAACAAAATACTTTAGTGACATTGTTTAATCTGGTTATAAATAAATTATTTTTGCAAAAATAAACACAAAGAGTTCAAATATGAGCAAACATGGTAAAGTTCTTGTGGCAATGAGTGGGGGGATTGATAGTTCCGTAACAGCTATTCTTTTAAAAGAGCAAGGATATGAAGTTATAGGCTTAACTATGAAGACATGGGATTATGAATCATCTGGATCTTCAAAAAAAGAAACAGGATGTTGTAGCTTAGACTCTATTAATGACGCCAGAAATATTGCTGTAGATTTAGGTTTTCACCATAATATCTTAGATATAAGATCTGAGTTTGGTGACTATGTAATAGATTATTTTACAGATGAATATATGAGAGGAAGGACTCCAAATCCATGTGTATTATGTAATACTCATATCAAATGGGAAGCATTGCTAAAAAGAGCTGATAAATTAGATTGTGAATTTATAGCTACAGGACATTATGCTAATGTAAACATGACTCCAGATAATAGATTTTATGTTTCTAAAGGCAAAGATAAAAATAAGGATCAGTCATATGCTTTGTGGGGAATTAGTCAGAAAAATCTATCTAGGACTATGTTCCCTCTAGGAAATTTAGAAAAGACACAGATAAGAGAAATTGCAAAAAATTCTGGATATGAAAATCTTGTGAAAAAATCTGAATCTTATGAGATCTGTTTTGTTCCTGATAATGATTATAGAAACTTTCTTAAAAATAGGGTAGAAAACTTAAATGATAAAGTTGGAAAGGGAAACTATATTGATGAAAATGGATCAGTCATTGGTGAACATGAAGGATACCCATTTTATACAATTGGACAAAGGAAAGGTCTTGGACTAGCACTAGGATACCCAGCATATGTTACTAAAATAGATAGTAAAAAAAATGAAGTAACTATAGGATCTTTTGATGAGTTAAAGAGAGATGGAATGTATGTTAATAAGTTAAATTTTATGAAATATGATAAGATTACTAACAGAATGGATTCCAATACTAAGGTTAGATATAATGATAAAGGTAATCCATCAGTTATAGAGCAGGTTGATGATACTATAAAAGTATACTTTGGCAATGGAGTAAGTGCTATTTCCCCTGGCCAAGCTGCTGTTTTTTATGAAAATAATGACGTTATAGGTGGTGGTTGGATAAAATCAAGTTTTCACCAAAACAAATTAAATAATATCAAAAAATTATCTATAAATGACTAAAGTTTCTATATCAATACTTGATTGTGATTTTGAAAATATTACTTCAGAAATAAAAAAAATTAACGATAATAAAATTGATCTAATTCATATAGATATTATGGATGGAAAGTTTGTAAATAATCAAACTGAAAAACTTTTTAATTTGAATAAAATATCATCATTAACTAATCTGAAGTATGATATTCACATGATGGTTGAGGAACCTTTAGACAAGATAGATGAGTACATAAAATATGAACCAGAGATAATTACTATTCACATTGAAAAAAACTCAAATTTGATTGATTGCATCAGAAAAATTAAAAGTTATAATATAAATGCTGGTGTTGCTATAAACCCTGACACTAATATAACAGAGTTGTATGATATACTTGAATTGATAGATCTTGTATTGATAATGTCTGTTCATCCTGGAAAGGGAGGTCAAAAATTTATTAGTAAAACAATTGATAAAGTGAAAGATATAAATAATAAAAAAAATAAAAATAATTTTATTATTTCTGTTGATGGTGGTGTAAATGACACTAACTCAAAAGATTTAATAAACAGCGGTGCAGATTTATTAGTTTCTGGTAGTTATTTAGTTAAATCTGATAATTTAAATAACTCTATTAAATCACTCTTAATTCATTAAAAATCTTATTTTTTTGATATAAAAATAAGTATATTTACACTATAAAAATCAATCAATTTTTTCAATGGTAGAAGATAAAGATCAAAATATAATTCCAATCAATATTGAGGAGGAAATGAAAGGTGCATACATTGATTATTCAATGTCTGTTATCGTCTCTAGAGCATTGCCTGATGTGAGGGATGGATTAAAACCTGTTCATAGAAGAGTTCTTTATGGAATGCTTGAAATGGGCGTTAATTATAACAAAGGTTTTAAAAAATCAGGTAGAATCGTTGGAGATGTTATGGGAAAGTATCATCCTCATGGTGATTCCTCTGTGTATGAGACAATGGTTAGAATGGCTCAACCTTGGTCATTGAGGTATATTTTAGTTGACGGTCAGGGTAATTTTGGTTCTGTAGATGGAGATTCACCTGCAGCAATGAGATATACTGAAGCAAAGTTAAAAAGGATTTCCGATGAGTTATTATCTGATATTAATAAAGAAACAGTCGATTTTCAACCTAATTATGATGATACTTTAAATGAACCTACCGTTCTACCTTCTAAATTCCCTAATCTTCTTGTAAATGGCTCTAGTGGGATTGCTGTTGGTATGGCTACAAACATGGCTCCTCATAACTTATCTGAAGTTATTGATGGGACTATTCACTATATAGAAAATAATGATTGTACAATAGAAGATTTAATGAAATTTATTAAAGCTCCGGATTTCCCTACTGGAGGTATAATATATGGTTATCAAGGTGTCAAATCTGCATTTGAGACTGGTAGGGGTAGAGTTATAATGAGAGCCAAGGCAAGTATTGAGATAAATGATAATGAAAAAGATCAAATTATTGTTTCTGAAATTCCATATATGGTTAATAAGGCTTCAATGATTGAAAAAACTGCACATCTTATTAATGATAAAAAAATAGAAGGAATAAGTGATATTAGAGATGAATCAGATAGAAATGGATTAAGAATAATATATGATCTTAAAAGAGATGCTATACCTAATGTTGTGCTTAATAACTTATATAAATATACTCAGCTGCAATCTTCATTTGGTGTTAATAATGTTGCTCTTGTAAAAGGAAGACCTAAAACTTTAAACCTTAAGGATCTAATACAAAATTATGTAGAACATAGGCACGAGGTTGTAACAAGAAGAACTGATTATGAACTAAGAGAAGCAGAAAAACGTTCTCATATTCTTCAGGGTTATATTATAGCATTAGATAATATTGATGACGTAATAGACCTAATCAAAAAGTCTAAAAGTCCAGAAGAAGCTAGGAATGGATTAATTTCTAAGTATAAATTATCTGAAATTCAAGCCAAAGCTATTCTAGAAATGAGACTTCAGAAACTTACTGGATTAGAAAGAGATAAAATCCTTAAAGAAAATGAAGAACTTAATAAACTGATTAAATCCTTAAAAAATATTTTGTCTGACAAAGAAAAAAGGATGGATATTATAAAAAGTGAACTTATTGAAGTTAAAGACAGATACGGAGATGAAAGGAGGTCAGTGATTGAACATTCTGCAGCAGAATTTACAGTAGAAGATATGATTCCTGATGAAGATATGGTAATTACATTTTCCCATCAAGGATATGTGAAAAGAACTTCTTTAGATGAGTATAGAACTCAAAGTAGAGGTGGGGTTGGAGCTAGAGGAGTCAAAACTAAAGACGATGACTTTAATGAACACTTATTTATTGCATCAACTCATAATTACTTATTAATATTTACTGAATTTGGTAAAGTTTTTTGGAAGAAAGTATGGGAAATACCTGAGGGTTCTAAGGTATCAAAGGGTAGGGCAGTTCAAAATATTATTAATATAGAACCAGGAGATACTATAAGATCAGTTATTAATATTAACAACTTAACTGATGAAGATTATCTTGAAAATAATTACATAGTAATGTGTACTGAAGGTGGTATAATTAAGAAAACAAAACTTGAGGCTTATTCAAGACCTAGGGTTAACGGAATAAATGCAATTACTATTAGGGAAAATGATAGACTTTTAGATGTCAAACTTACTAATGGTGATAATCATATTATTATTGCTAAAAGATCTGGAAAAGCTATTAATTTCCATGAAAGTAATGTCAGGCCAATGGGAAGGACAGCTTCAGGAGTAAGAGGTGTTAAACTAGAGAATGACTCTGATAGAGCAATTGGAATGGTATGTATAACTAGAGAAGACTCTGATTTACTTGTAGTATCTAAAAATGGATATGGAAAAAGGTCTTCGATAGGTGACTATAGAGTTACAAAAAGAGGAGGGAAAGGTGTTATGACATTAAAAATTACTGATAAAACAGGAAATTTGGTTTCTATAAAAGAGGTAAAGACCAATGATCAATTAATGATTATTAATAAGTCTGGAATAACTATAAGAACCTCAATTACAGATGAAAATATTAGGGTAATGGGTAGAGCAACCCAAGGTGTTAAGCTAATTAGACTTTCTGATGGTGATGAAATATCATCTGTAGCAAAGATTGAAAACTTAGAAGAAGAAGAAGAATAATTTTTTTTTTAAATTTGTAATTATTAAACATTTAAAGAATGAAAAAGTCATTATTACTACTATTATTAACAAGCATATCATTTGTAGGTTTTTCACAGTATAAAGGAAATCCAGGTAAAGCAAAATCATTATTGGAAAAATCAGCATTAAAATCTGATGAAAATGAGATAAGAGAATTATTAATAAATGCAAAAGGAGAAATAGATGCTGCAATATTGTTAACTAAACAGAGCGAGAAAGCTAATACATGGTTAATAAGGGGAGATGTATATTCTGCGATAGCAAAAGGATATACAGACATCGATAATGATGCAATAGAAAAATCCATTGAAGCTTATGATAAAATTGGAACAGAAATACCAACAAAAGATTTTACTTTAATTCAGAATACAACAGCGGGTAGACAAAATTTATCATCTTATTTTATTAATAATGCAATAAGAGCATTACAGGGTACTGGAGAACCTAATTATGATAATGCATTTGATGCATTCTCTAATTCATTAAGAGTGAACCCTGAAGATACACTCGGTTTATTATATGGTGGTTATGTAGCTGAACAATTAAAAAAATATGATGATGCTTTATCTTTTTATGAAAAACTTATGAGTATAAATAGATTAAATGACAAAAACACAAATACTATTTATCAAAATTCAATTAATATATTATATCAAAATTGCAGCATATTTACTGAGTGTGAGACATACCAAAGAACTTTAGGATTAATTGAAAAAGCTAAAACTTTATTTCCTGGAAATAATTATTATCCATCAGTTGAGATTAATATTGCAATGAAACTCAATAAAGTTGAAGAAGCAAGAATTAAAATTGATGACCAACTAAGTACAGACCCTGAAAATCCTAGTTTACACTTTAATAGGGCAGTGCTTTATTATAATCTAGGTTTAGCTCTATCAGAAAGAACTGATTTTTCTGAAAAACAAAAATTAGATACAATTGATATTGTCTATAAAACTTCAATTGAATCATATAAAACGACATTACAATTTGATCCTACAAATGATAGGGCAGTTTTATATTTATTGGATGCCTATAAAGCTAATGCAAAACCTTATTATGATTTAGAAAGAAATCTTGATTTTTTAGCATTAAAAAACAAATATCAATCAGAATCTGAAAGGTTGAAAAATGAAGGTAACTCAAGGATTTCTGAGGCTAAAGATTATGCTGAGAGCTATCTATTAATGAAAGGTGAAGAGATATCTAATGAAGATATAGCTACTGTTTATCCTATATTCTCGATTCTCGAAGATTACGATAACTTAATTAATATTTTAGGTATTTCTATATCTAGAGATAAAACTAATGTTGAATATTTAGAGGTTTTAAGAGGTGCATATATGAAGAAAAAAGATTATGAAAATGCTGAGAGGATTTATCAAATGATTTTGGAACTCGAATAATTATTTTTCTTTATTTAAAAACAATTTTATTTCTTTAGAGTAATCAATTAATAGATCATTTGGTATAGGTAACAATAAATTATACTGAGATATTTTCCATCCTTCATTTGTTTTTATTAAGACACCTGTTCCTCTAAAAACTCCGTATTTATCATTATTTAGTTCTTCATCAAACCAAGCTGTATTTTTATCATTATTTAGATAAATATTTCTATTTATTGGATAATAAGTCCAACCTGTACCATTTTCGAATCTTTTAAGGGCATATTCTTGGAATTCATTAATACTCCACCTTTCAGTAGCATCTGTACCAAAGAATACAGCATCTGAATCAAATAAACTAAAATATTTTGCACCATCTGCTTCACTTGCATATTGATGTAAATCATCTAATACCTTATTGATTAGTTCTTTGTCATTTTGAATAATTAGAATATAAACTATTATTATTATACTTTTCATTAGATAATCCTATTTAACATAATATAAATTATATAACATTTATTATTTAACGTATATTTCATCGGAAAAATCATTTATTGATATTTTAAACCTTCCTTCTTCTACAACGGGTTCATTATATATGTTATAAAATTGTAATTCAGACACAGGAAGAGAAAAAGTTAATCTTTTTGTTTCTCCTGCTTTGATAAGAACTTTATTAAAATCACGTAATCTTTTAATATCAGGAGTTATACTAGCATATAAATCAGATGAATAAAGTTGAACAGTCTCATAACCATCAATTTCACTCTCATTTGTAACAAAAACTCCAATATTAATAGTATCTGACATATTTAAAGTATCCTTATTTATAGCAAAATTAGAGTACTTAAAATCTGAGTAACTTAATCCAAACCCAAAATCATATAGATTATTAACTTCACCAACATAATTATATGCTCCTTGAGCGTTATTTTGTACTTCAGATGGCTTATAATAATATGGTAATAGTGAATTAGGATATAAAGGGTATGTATAAGGTAATTTTCCTGATGGATTTACTTTACCAGACAAGATACTAGCAAGAGCATCTCCACCAAAATTTCCAGGTAAATAAACATTAACAACAGAACTCATAAGTGGCTCAATATCAGATATTAACCTAGGCCTTCCTAAATTCAAAATTAATATGATAGGCTTCCCAGATTGAGCAATTTTTTTAGCTAATTTTAATTGAAGTTCATGTAAATTAAGATCATTTAAATCGCCTGGCTTTTCAGTATAAGTACTCTCTCCTAAACATAAAATAACATAATCAGATTTTTTTGCTTCTTTTAATGCTAATTCTAAATCATCCTCAACCATTTCATAATATGCTCCACCTTCTTTATAAGATACTCCTGATACATATTTAACATTATTTTTACCATATTCATTACTTATAGCCTCATATATAGTATTGTAA
>MDSW01106657.1_pt1 | contig 16733 bp, 16 predicted proteins | sample 811171 | NCBI WGS metagenome assembly MDSW01 (sample SAMN05326641, study PRJNA326480) | marine metagenome | isolation source: seawater | place: Atlantic Ocean: North West | collected 2012
GGTGGTAAGCAGTATAAAGTTTCTGCGAGCAATATTCTTAAAGTGGAAAAATTAAATATTATGTCATTTGCAATAATAGAAACAGGTGGTAAGCAGTACAAAGTTTCGGCTAGTAAAATTCTAGAAATAGAGAAACTTGATGCGAAGGTCGGAGAAACAATTAAATTTAGCAATGTTTTGCTCTTAAGTGATAAAAATAACACTGAAATAGGAAACCCAAGTATCCAAGGTGCTTCTGTTGAGGCTAAGCTTTTAGATAATGTAAAAGATAAAACTATTTTAGTTTTTCACAAGAGAAGAAGAAAACACTCAAGAAAAAAAAACGGTCATAGACAACGTCACTCTAAAATACAAATTACAAAAATTTTAGCAAAGGGTGGAAAAGTGATTGATGAGGCAAAACTAAATGAAAAAAAAGAATTAACTAAAGTTGATAAAAAGAGTAAAAAAAGAGCTAAAGAAAAAAAATAGGAAAATAAATGGCTACTAAAAAAGCAGGTGGATCATCGCGAAATGGACGAGATAGTAAAGGGCGAAGATTAGGAATTAAAAAATTTGGAGACCAATCTGTAGTTCCTGGAAATATAATTGTCAGGCAAAGAGGAACAAAAGTGCACCCAGGGCAGAATGTTGGTATTGGAAAGGATCACTCCATTTTTTCACTAATTAAAGGAAAAGTTAAGTTTAAAAAATCAAAACTCAACAGAACTTTTGTTTCTGTAATCCCCAATTAAGTTTATAAATAAAATTAATTATTTATAATAATTCATAATGAAATTTTTAGATCAAGCCAAAATTTATATAAAAGCTGGTAATGGAGGATCAGGTTCGGCAAGCTTTCGAAGAGAAAAATTTGTTGAGTTTGGTGGTCCTGATGGAGGTGACGGAGGTAATGGAGGTTCAGTTATTTTTGTTGCAGATAGAAATTTAAATACACTTGTTGATTACCGATATACCCAACATTTTAAAGCTGAACATGGCAGACCTGGGAGTAAGAGAAATAGAACAGGTGGTGGAGGACAAGATTTAATCTTAAAAGTACCTCTTGGAACTCAAATTTTTGAGGAAGATAATAACACGCTTATATATGACTTCATAAAAAATAATGAAAAATTTGTGGTAGCAGCTGGTGGTAAAGGTGGTTTGGGAAATACAAAATTTAAAAGTTCTACGAATAGAGCTCCTCGAAAAAAAACTAGTGGTTCTTTAGGTGAAGAGTTTTGGATATGGTTACAATTAAAAGTTATTGCAGATATAGGAATCATAGGACTCCCGAATTCTGGAAAATCGAGTTTACTTGCTTCTTTAACAAGGGCGAAACCTAAAGTTGCGAATTATCCTTTTACTACTCTTAACCCTAACTTGGGTGTTTTTAGATTTAATAATAAAGAGGTTACTCTTGCTGATATTCCTGGATTAGTCGAAGGAGCCCATAAAGGTGTTGGGTTGGGAGATAAATTCTTAAGACATATTGAAAGATGCAAAGCACTACTACATTTAATCGATATCAATGAGGTTGATCTTATAAAAAATTATAAAAAAATAAGAAACGAGCTCAAAGCTTATGACAGTTCTCTTACAAAAAAAAGGGAGATATTAATTCTTAATAAATCTGACCTTATTGAAAACAATGTTATTAAGAAAAAGCAAAAAGAATTTAAAGAGTTTATAAAAAAAAAATTTGATATTATCTCTTTATTCAATAAAAGAGATATAGAGAAATTAAAAAAAATACTTATTAAAAATGCAACTCAGAAACTTTAAAAAAATTGTAATTAAACTTGGTTCATCTACAGTCGTGGATAAAAAAGGTTTGTTTAAAAAACATTGGGTAAAAGGTTTAATTAACGATATCATTAAATTCAAAAAACGAAGTGATATAGTCATAGTATCTTCTGGAGCAATTGCCCTTGGCCGAAGCTATTTAAAACTAAGAAAGAAAAAAATAAAAATTGAGATGAGTCAAGCCATTGCAGCAGTGGGCCAAATTCAACTAGCTAAAGAGTTCCAAAAATCTTTTGAGCATAAGAAAATTAAAACAGCTCAAATATTAGTATCACTGGATGATACAGAGCAGCGCAGACGTGCGTTAAATGTAAGACGTACTTTTGAAAATTTATTTAAATTAAATGCTATTCCTATAGTAAATGAAAACGATACAACCGCTACTTCGGAAATAAAGTACGGAGATAATGACAGACTAGCTGCTAGAGTGGCTCAAATTATTGGTGCAGATTTATTAATCATCTTAAGTGACACTGACGGGTTGTACGATAAAACCAAAGGGAAAAAATTGATTACAGAAGTAAAAAGCTTAAATCAAGGCATTTATAAACTAGCAGACAATAAAATTAATAATTATGGTTCAGGAGGAATGTCAACCAAATTGGAGGCTGCAAATATTTGCATGAATGCAGGTTGTCATATGATTATTGGAAATGGGAAAAATGAAAATCCAATTTATAAAATGATAAAAAATAAAAAATTCACATGTTTTTTTCCAAAAATATCTTCACTAGATGCAAGGAAAAAATGGATTATAAGTTCTTTAAATTCCTCGGGAAAAATATATATAGATATTGGCGCAGCTAAAGCTCTATTAAATGGTAAAAGTCTTTTAGCTGCCGGGATATTAAGAATATCAGGTAAATTTAAAAAAGGAGATAATGTGTTAATTGTTGATCATGAAGAAAATAATTTAGCTAGAGGCTTGTCTTCTTTTTCCTCTGATGAAATTATTAAGATCAAAGGTAAACAAAGTCATGAGATTCAAAGTATTTTAGGATATCCAAGTAAATCAGAAATAATACATAAAGATGATATGGTAATACTCTAATGAAAGAAATTAAAAATATAGGTATAAAAGCAAAATTAGCTTATGAAAAGCTCAAAACCATTGATCATAAGAAAAGGCAGGAGGTTCTAACTATCTATAGTAATCTTTTAAAGAAAAATAAAACAAAATTAATTAAACAAAATTTGAAAGATTTAAAAAATGCAAAAAGAAGAAAATTAATAGATAGATTAATACTTAATGAAAAAAGAATAGAGGATATAAGAGGATCTATTTCAGAAATAATAAAATTTAAAGATCCTCTTAATAAAGTTTTAGACAAATGGAAAAGACCAAATAAATTATCTATTAAGAAGGTTTCAACATCAATAGGTGTCATAGGAGTAATTTATGAAAGTAGGCCAAATGTTACTGCTGATGTGGCTTCGTTGTGCTTAAAGTCTGGTAATTGCGTCATTTTAAGAGGAGGATCCGAAGCATTTTATACAAATAAATTGCTAGCAGATCTTTTTAGAAAATCGTTAAAATTAAAAAATATTGATCAAAACTGTGTACAATTTATTGGTAATAAAAATAGAAAAATCGTTAATTATTTATTATCAAAAATGCAAAAATATATTGACGTAATAGTTCCTCGCGGAGGGAGAAACTTGGTAAATAAAGTTCAGCAACTTTCAAAGATTCACGTCATTGGTCATTTAGAGGGATTGTGTCATATATATATTGATAATAAATCTGATATCAATATTGCAAAAAAAGTTGTTGTGAACTCTAAGATGAGAAGAACAAGTATTTGTGGTGCTTTAGAAACATTATTAATACATAAAAACGTGATTAAATCTCACGGAAAGCCAATCTTAAAAGAGCTTGAGAATTTAGGATGTAAAATCGTTGTTGATAGAAATATAAATACCTTTCTAAAAAGTAAATATAAATTAGCAAAAGAACAAGATTGGAGAACTGAATATCTCGATAAAAAATTGTCTGTAAAAATAGTAAATAATACGAATGATGCTATAAATCATATTTTAAAATATGGAACAATGCATACTGATGGAATAATAACTAAGAGCCCAACAACAGCAAAAAAATTTTTATCAAACATAAATAGTTCAATTGCTACTCTCAATGTCTCTACACAATTTGCTGACGGTGGAGAGTTCGGTTTTGGTGGAGAGATAGGTATTTCTACTAATAAGCTTCCTCCTAGAGGTCCTGTTGGAATAAATCAGCTTACATCTTACAAATATATAGTTTCTGGTAATGGCATCATTAGAAAATAATATAGGAATTTTTGGAGGGACATTTGACCCTCCACACAAAGGTCATTTAAAAATTAGTAAATTAGGAATAAGAAGTTTCAAATTAAAAAAATTATATTGGGTTATTACAAAAAAAAATCCTTCAAAAAAAAGAAGCTATTACGACATCAGTTTACGTATCAAAAAATGCAAACTTTTGATAAGGAAAAATAAAAGGATAAAATTAGTCTATTTGGAAGAAAAATTAGGCACAAATAGAATTTACAAAAGTGTAAGGTACCTAAAAAAAACAAATAAGGGGAAATTATTTTTTTTTATCGGTTCAGATAACTTATTAAAATTTCATAAATGGGTAAATTTTAAAGAAATAATTAAGCTTTGTACTATTGTAGTTTTTTCACGGAAAGGATTTGACAAAAAGGCAAGAAAATCTAATATATTAAAATATCTGAAAAAAAATAACTTAATATTTGCTAATAATAAAACAATAGATATATCTTCATCTATTATAAGAAAAAAAATTTTAAAAAATGGACGTTGATAAACTCAAATCTCTTATTGAAAAGACCCTAGATATTAATAAAGCAGTTCAAATAGTTTCAATAGATTTAAAAAAAAAGTCTTATATTGCTGATTATATGATTATAGCTTCTGGAACTTCATCGAGACATCTGCAGTCCCTATCTGAAATTTTGGTAAGCGAGCTTAAAAAAAACGGAATAAATCATTGTAGAATTGAAGGTAAAGATAGCGCTGATTGGAAACTTGTTGACGCAATAGATATAATTATTCACTTGTTTCACCCAGAAAAAAGAAGTTTCTATGACCTTGAGAAAATGTGGTCAGAGCAAATACCGAAGGAAAAAGCTTTCATATGAAAAAAATTTTAATTTTCTTATTTACATTTTTACTACTCACACAAAAAGCTAGTTCCAATAAAGATGAAGAATTATATAAAAAAATTGACTTGTTTGGGGAAGTTTTAGACAAAATTAAAAATGAATATGTTGATGAAGTTGATCAAGCAGAGACAATGGATTCTGCAATTAACGGCGTTCTTCAATCTCTAGATCCTTACTCAGCATATATGAGCCCTGAATTATTTAAAAGTATGCAGACAGAAACTAAAGGTGAGTTTGGGGGATTAGGAATTGAAATAGGAATGGAAGCTGGTTTAGTAAAAGTTATATCGCCGATTGCTGATACTCCCGCTGAAAAAGCGGGTATTAAAGCCGGCGACTACATAGTTCAAATTGGTAGTGAGCAAGTGCAAGGAAAATCGCTAATGGAAGCTGTAAAACTAATGAGAGGGCCGGTTGGCTCAAGTATAGAACTCACTATAAGAAGAAAAAATATAAAAAAATCTTTAACATTTAATGTCGTTAGAAAAATAATTGAAGTAAAATCAGTGGAAGCAAAAATTTTAGGTACAAAAAAAAATATTGGTTATGTTCGATTAAAGTCATTTAATGAGAATAGCGACAGACAATTTTTTGAAATTATAAAGAAATTTGAGAAAAAAAATACTCCTGTAGGATATGTGATTGATATAAGAAATAACCCAGGAGGTCTATTAACCCAAGCAATAAATATTACAGATTTCTTTCTTGATGATGGTGAAATTGTATCCACTAAAGGTCGTAGAATTTCAGAAACAAGAAAGTTTTTTGCAAGACAGGGAGATGGTGTTAATGGAAAGCCCATAATAATTTTAATTAATAATGGTTCTGCCTCAGCCTCTGAGATATTGGCTGGAGCTCTAAAAGATCATAAAAGAGCAATAATTCTTGGTGAAAATTCATATGGCAAAGGATCGGTGCAATCTATTATTCCACTAAACAATGGTGGTGGAATAAGATTAACTATTTCAAAATATTATTTACCGTCTGGAAAATCTATTTCAGAAATAGGTGTATCGCCAGATATTATTGTAGAGGAAGAAAGCGATGACTTCAAAATTGACACTGCTACGGACAATCAATTAAATTATGCAATTAAACTCTTTCAGTCGTAAAAAATGAGTTCTGCTTTACCTTTACGGATTGGAGTTGGAGTTGTTGTTTTAAATAAATTTAATAAAGTTTTTGTCGCAAAAAGAATAGATAACCCAATAGACAAATGGCAAATGCCTCAAGGTGGAGTAGATCAAAATGAAACTTATTTTGAAGCAATGAAAAGAGAACTTCATGAAGAAACAAGCATTAAAAGTTTTGAATTATTAAAAGAAATAAATTATTGGCTTGAGTATGAACTGCCTGAGAATCTTAAAGGAATTATTTGGAAAGGAAAATATCGGGGACAAAAACAAAAATGGTTTATAATAAGATTCACTGGTGAGGAAAAAGAAATTAATTTAAAAACAAGAAAACCTGAGTTTTTAGAATGGAAATGGATTGAAATTAAAGAGTTAACCTCTGTTATTGTAGATTTTAAGAGAGAAGTTTATAAAAAAATTGTAATTGAATTAAAAAGTCTTGTTACTTGATACTCTTCAGTGTCTCAATTTTGTAAGACAAAACATATCTTTCTTTATCACTCAAGTTATTCTTTTTAATTAAAGCATCGTTTTCTTCAATCATGGCTGATATTTCATCTTCTTGAAAATTATCTATATCTTTAGCGTTTTGGGTGAGAACCAAAAGTTTATTATTAAAAAACTCTATAGTACCATCCTCAATAAAATATTTTTTTTTTTCTGTTGTGGGGTTTATTTCAATAATTCCTGGTCTTAAGAAGGTAATAATTGGAATGTGATCTTTTAAAATAGTCATCTGTCCTTCGTAGGAAGGTAAAATGACTTCATTGGCACTAGTCGAAAATATCATTTTTTCTGGACTAATAAGTTCAAAATTAAATTGATCTGACATTTAATTATCTTTAGAAAGTTTGTCTGCTTTTTCGACTACTTCCTCTATAGAGCCAACCATATAAAACGCAGCCTCAGGTAAATGATCGTAATCGCCTTTACAAATCGCATCAAATCCTTTTATCGTAGACTCTAAATCAACTAACTTACCTGGAGAGCCCGTGAAGACTTCAGCTACGAAAAAAGGCTGCGATAAAAATCTTTGTATTTTTCTTGCTCTAGCAACAGTAAGTTTATCTTCTTCGGACAACTCATCCATACCTAGAATTGCTATTATGTCCTGTAATGATTTGTACGCCTGCAAGATTTTTTGAACCTCTCTAGCCACTCTATAATGTTCTTCACCTACAACTCTTGGATCTAATATTCTTGATGTAGAATCTAGTGGATCAACCGCAGGATAGATTCCCAATTCAGCAATTTGTCTTGATAAAACAGTTGTAGCATCTAAATGTGAAAATGATGTCGCTGGTGCAGGGTCAGTCAAATCATCAGCAGGAACATATATAGCTTGAACAGATGTAATTGAGCCTTTGCCAGTAGAAGTAATACGTTCTTGTAAGTTACCCATATCAGTAGCTAAGGTAGGTTGATAGCCAACGGCTGAAGGTATTCGGCCTAACAATGCTGATACCTCGGACCCAGCTTGAGTAAATCTGAATATATTATCAACAAAAAATAAAACATCTTGACCTTCCTTATCTCTGAAATATTCAGCAACTGTTAGCCCGGTGAGCGCTACTCTAGCTCTAGCGCCAGGAGGTTCGTTCATTTGACCATATACTAAAGCTGCTTTTGAACCTTTTCCATCAGTTTTGATAACACCTGACTCTATCATTTCATGATAAAGATCATTTCCTTCTCTGGTTCTTTCGCCCACGCCGGCAAATACGGAAAAACCACCATGAGCTTTTGCAATATTATTTATCAATTCCATTATAGTCACAGTTTTTCCTACACCAGCACCTCCAAATAAACCTATTTTTCCCCCTTTGGCGTATGGAGCTAATAAATCAATAACTTTTATTCCTGTAACTAAAATTTCAGTCTCTGTTGATTGATCTGTAAATTTTGGTGCAGATCTGTGAATAGGCCATTTTTCTGAAGTTTTAACAGCACCTTTTTCATCTATTGGTTCACCAATTACATTAATTATTCTTCCTAAAGTTTCGGGGCCAACTGGAACACTAATTGGAGATCCAGTGTTTAAAACTTTATCTCCTCTCTTTAATCCTTCTGTGGAGTCCATCGCTATAGTCCTAACACTACTCTCTCCTAAGTGCTGAGCGACTTCCAGAACTAACTTGTTTCCTTGGTTTTGTGTTTCAAGCGCAGTAAAAATTTCTGGTAAATCACCATCAAATTTGACATCTACTACCGCCCCAATTAATTGAGTTATGACTCCTTCTTTTTGCATTATAAACTCTCTGCTCCTGAAATAATTTCTATTAGCTCTTTAGTAATGGAGGCTTGACGACTTCTATTATAGTTGATAGTAAGTTTATCTACTAAATCTCCGGCATTCCTAGTAGCATTGTCCATCGCTGTCATTCTAGATCCCTGTTCGCTAGCAGCATTTTCTAAAAAGGCCTTATATATTTGTGTTGAAATATTTTTTGGTAGTAAGTTTTCTAAAATTTCATCTTCATCAGGTTCAAATTCATAAGAGTCATTATTTTTAATGTTTTCCTCATCTTCTTTAATTACTGGATCCATGTTTGCAGGAATAATTTTTTGACCAGTCGGTACTTGGGTAATAACATTTTTAAAATTGTTGAAATATATTTTGCACTCATCGAACTCGTTTTTATTAAACAGTTCGATTATTATTTTTCCAATCTCGTCAGCCTCATTAAAAGTTATAGACTTCTTGTCTTTGAAAGTTATTGAGTTGATTATTAATTGCCCGAATTCCCTTTTAAGTTGGTCCTTTCCTTTTGAACCAACAGTTATTATTTTAATTTTTTTTCCCTCATTTATATATTTTTTAAAATCATTTTTTGCTAACTTACAAATATTTGAATTAAATCCACCGCACAAACCTCTGTCAGCTGTTAGTATAACGCAAAGAATGGTGTCAGATTTACCTGTACCTACTAAAAGTTTTGGCGCGTTTGATTTATCTTGAATCGTACTTGTTAAATTGAGAATAATATTTTGTAATTTAGCGCTATAAGGTCGACCTTTTTCGGCATTTTCTTGAGCTTTTTTTAGTTTAGCTGCCGCTACCATCTTCATTGCTTTAGTAATTTTTTGAGTTGATTTTACACTTTTAATTCTTTTTTTTAAATCATCTAAACTAGGCATTTTTAAATTCCTTTTTCAAAGTTTCGATAATTTGAATAAGTTCTTTTTCAACTTTCTCCTCAAGTTTACCGCTTGATTTTATTTCTTCAATAATTGCTGGTTTATCATTTAAGATCATATCAATTAATTTCTTTTCAAAATCTCGTATTTTAGCTAATTCAATATCATCCAGAAATCCTTTAACACCTGAATAAATAGAAACAACTTGCTCTGCAACGGTCAAAGGGGTGTATTGATTTTGCTTAAGTAGCTCAGTAAGTTTTGAACCTCGATTTAGTAATTTTTGAGTTGATGCATCTAAGTCTGATCCAAATTGAGCAAATGCGGCCATCTCTCGATATTGCGCTAATTCTAATTTTATTGACCCTGCAACTTTTTTCATAGCTTTTGTTTGCGCTGCAGAACCTACTCTAGAAACAGACAAACCTACGTTTACTGCTGGCCTTATACCCTGATTAAAAAGCTCAGTTTCAAGAAATATCTGACCATCGGTTATTGAAATAACGTTTGTTGGTATATAAGCAGAGACATCTCCTGCTTGTGTCTCAATTATCGGTAAGGCTGTAAGAGAACCGCCACCATTTTTATCATTCAGCTTTGCTGCTCTTTCTAAAAGTCTACTATGTAAATAAAATACATCTCCGGGATAAGCCTCTCTTCCAGGAGGTCTTCTTAGCAGTAAAGACATTTGTCTATAAGCAACAGCTTGCTTCGAAAGATCATCATAAATTATAAGCGCATGCATTCCATTATCTCTAAAAAACTCGCCTATGGTACATCCTGTGTAAGGAGCTAAAAATTGTAATGGTGCGGAGTCAGATGCTGTCGCAGAAACCACTGTCGTATATTTCATAGCTCCAGCGTCCTCAAGTGTTTTTACAATTTGTGCTACGGTAGATCTTTTTTGTCCAATAGCAACATAGACACAATAGAGCTTTTTTTTCTCATCTTCTGATTCATTTACCTCTTTTTGATTGATGATAGTATCAATTGCCACTGCAGTTTTACCTGTTTGCCTATCTCCAATTATAAGTTCTCGTTGACCCCTTCCTATTGGAATAAGGCTATCAATAGCTTTAAGACCTGTTTGCATTGGCTCATTCACAGATTGTCTTGGTATAATTCCTGGAGCTTTTACTTCGACTCTTTTTCTTTTTATTTTTGTCGGTAAATTACCCTTTCCATCTATTGGGTTTCCTAAGCCATCAACGACCCTTCCTAGTAATTCTTTTCCAACTGGTACATCAACAATAGAATTTGTTCTTTTTACCTCGTCCCCCTCTTTAATTTGTCTATCATCACCAAATATAACAACACCCACGTTGTCACTTTCAAGGTTAAGAGCCATTCCCTTAGACCCATCTGAAAACTCAACCATCTCACCTGCTTGAACATTGTCTAGTCCATATATTCTAGCTATTCCGTCACCCACAGACAATACTTTTCCTATTTCTGAAACTTCAGTTTTTTCACCAAAGTTTTTGATTTGCTCTTTGAGAAGTTTTGTTATTTCTGAAGGATTGATTTGCATTTAATTTTCTAAAATTGATTGTTTTAAGTTTTTAAGTTTGTTCTTGACAGATGAGTCGATAAGTAAACTTCCAACTTGAAGTTTTAATCCTCCAATTAATGTCTCGTCAACTTTAAAGTTAAGATTTATAGATGAGCCTATTAAATCGGAAAATTCTTTAGTAATTTTTGCTATTTCATCTTCACTTATTTTTTTTGATGAAACTAAAGAGGCAACTATTTCACCTCTTTTCTCTGATGATAATTTTATGTATTGTTTTAAAATATTTTCCGCAAAAAATATTCTTCTCTTTTTAATAAGTAGAAATAAAAAGTTTTTAAGAAGTAAAGGTGCTTTAATTATTTCAGAAATTTTTTTAACAAGATTTATTTGATTTTCTGATGTTTTAGTTGGATTAATAAGATAATTTTTTATTTGTTTATCATGATCTAAGATGGAAATAACATTTTTAACACTTTGCTCTACTTCAAGTTGCTCTGATTTTTCGTTGGAAAGTTCATAGAGAGCCAAAGAGTATCTTTCAGCTGTTTCTTTAGTGAATGACTTCATATTTTATGTATATATCCTAATAATGATTTTAAGACTTAGCTGGTCCTATCATAAGAAAATAGCCTCTTCAAGGTGCAAAGATATCTTTAGCTAAAATTAATAGGATCCACATCAACTGTAAGTTTAATTTTACTAGAAATTTTAAGATTATTTAAAAATTTAGCCAATAACCGATGGTCGAATTTATCGCTTGTAGATCTCAAAAGAAGTCTAGTTCTAAATTTTTTTTTTATTTTTTGTATTGGCGCTTCTACAGGACCTAGTATCTCTAAATTACCAATCTCTGACAGCTTCTTTTTAATTTCTTTAGCGCCAATAAAGCTAAAGTCTTTATCGTAAGAAGATACTACAAATGCTATCAGTTTTTTAAAAGGTGGTAAATTATTATTTCTTCGAGTTTCCAGCTCTTCGATGAGAAATTTTTCTGGATTATTTATAATTATATCATTTAACGTTTTATGCAAAGGAGTAACCGTTTGATAAATTATAAGGGAGTTTGAGGAAAAACGTCCAGCTCTTCCACTAAGTTGATTGTATAACTGAATATTTTTTTCGGTAGCTCTTAGGTCGTATCCTTTTCCTGAAAAATCAGCATCAACGACTACTATACAATTAAGTTTTGGAAAATTAAAACCCTTAGAAATCATCTGGGTTCCAACAATAATATCAATTTTATTATTTTCCAAATCATAAAATATTTTTTCATAATTCTTTTTTTTGGTAAGATAATCGCTAGAAAATATTTTAATATTTTTACCTGGAAAAATAATTTTTAATTCATCATAGATTTTTTCAACACCAGGGCCATACATAACAAAGTCACAAGTCTCATTTTTCAAACACTTATTTTTTACCTTTTTTTTATTTCCACAATGATGACAAATCAAATTTTGATCCCTCTTATGATAAGTTAAATAAATTGAACAATTTGGGCATAAATGTTTAAAACCACAATTTTTACATATTAGAAGAGGAGCATATCCTCTGCGATTTAGAAAAAAAAGAACTTGCTCACCTTTATTTAGAAATGTTTTAACCTCATTGATTGTATCTTCCGATATATTCATTTTTCCGATTTTTTTGTAGTTTAAATTAATTACTTTAGTTTCAGGGAAAGGGAAATTTTCAAATCTTTTATTCATTTTGATAATGTCGTATTTTTTGTTCTCAATATTTTTAAATGTTTCTAAAGAGGGAACTGATGTTATTAAATCTACTGGTATGTTTTCTATTGAGCCTCTCGCTACTGCCATATCGCGTGCATTATAAATTATACCTTCCTCTTGTTTATATGAGGGATCGTGTTCTTCATCTACTATGATAAGTCCTAAATTTTTAAAAGGTAATGCTAATGATGATCTTGCTCCAATAACTAAATTTATTTTTCGTTTCAAGACACCTTGCCAAATTAATCTTTTGTTTTTTGGGGTAATTTTAGAGTGCCAGACGAACGGTTTAAATCCAAAAAAATCTTCAAACCTTTTTCTAAATTGGTTAGTAAGAAAAATTTCTGGTAGCAATATAAGAACTTGGTTTCCACTATCTAGGAATTTTTTTACTCTTTCAAAATAAACAATTGTTTTGCCCGAGCCAGTTACTCCTTGTAAAACCGAAACTTTAAATTTATTATTAGATTTATTTAAAGATTTAAGAGCTTTTTTTTGTTCATCATTTAAAATATAATTTTTTTTTTTTAAGTTTTGCTCTGAAAAAATTATTTTTTCATCTTTAATTAAATTTTTTTTATCACCCATACACATTTTTAATACTAAGCCTTTTGGGGCAAAATTATAGATGGAAAACCAATTAATAAACCTAATTAGACTAGTGTTTAGAGATACGTTTTTAATTTTTTTTTTTATTTTTTTTATTTTGATTTTTTTTGTGGTAACGTGAAGCTTGTCCCAGATAACTCCTATTTCTTTTGTTTTGCCGAATGGTACCTCTACAAAGTCACCAGTCTTTAGAGATATATTTTTATTATTTGAACTGTAAGTAAGGGGATAGTTAAATATTTTGGGCAATAAGACGGGAACTAACATTTTTTTATTTTATTAAATATATTAACTTTTAAAAATGAATTGGGCGTTTATCAACAGCTAATGCTGCCTCTTTGATTGCCTCTGTGTGAGTAGGATGAGCATGACATGTCCGCGCTATATCTTCTGCGCTTGCTCCAAATTCCATAGCCAAAGCCATTTCTGCTATCATATCACCACAGTGAGGACCAATAATATGAACTCCAAGAACTTTGTCTGTTTTTTTATCGGCTAAAATTTTCACAAAACCTTCAGTTTCGTTATTTACTTTAGCTCTAGAATTCGCCATGAAAGGGAATCTACCTATTTTATAATCTTGTCGTAAAGATTTTAGTTGTTCCTCAGTTTTTCCTACTGAAGCAACTTCAGGCGAAGTATAGATTACTCCAGGAATAACATTGTAATTTACATGGCCAGCTTGTCCTGCAATTATTTCAGCGACTGCTATTCCTTCCTCTTCTGCCTTATGTGCAAGCATTGGGCCTTTTATAACGTCACCAATAGCATAGATACAGCTTATAGAAGTTTGTAATTTTTCATTTACCTCTATGCAACCACTTTTATCTTTTTTAACTCCAATTTTAGACAAATTTAAACCTTCTGTATAAGGTTTTCTTCCAACCGAAACTAAAACTTTTTCAGCTTTAAATGTTTCCTTGTTGTTGCCTTTAATATTCAAACAATCTAAAACAATTTCATTGTTATTTTTTTTAATTGCATTTACTTTGACTCCTAATTTAAATTTAATTCCTTGCTTTGTTAAAATTTTTTGAAACTCATTCGATATTTCTCTATCCATTCCAGGAGTGATATGATCTAAATATTCAACAACAGTCACATCAGTTCCAAGCCTGGACCAAACTGAACCCATCTCAAGTCCGATATAACCGCCTCCAATTATTATCAGAGATTTTGGTATATTATCTAGTGATAATGCTCCTGTGGAAGATAATATATTTTTTTCATCCACTTCAACACCTGGAAGGGGCGAAGAATAAGAGCCAGTTGCTATAACAATGTTTTTAGCTTTATAGGATGTTTTTCTATCATTTTCGTAAACAACTACGTCATTTTTAGAAAATAAGACTCCTTTACCTTTAATGTAGGTAACTTTATTTTTTTTAAATAAAAACTCTACCCCTTTTGTTAAAACTTGCACGGATTTTTCCTTATTGCTCATCATTTTTTTAACATTTACTTTTAAATCTTTTAATTCAATACCTTGTTTACCAAATTCATGTTTAGCTTTTTTATAATTTTCGGACAAATTTAGTAAACTTTTCGAGGGTATACATCCAACATTTAAGCAGGTACCTCCAAGTGTACCTCTGCTCTCTACACATGCAGCTTTGAGACCAAGTTGAGATGCTCTTATAGCGCAAACATATCCGCCGGGACCTCCACCTATAACTATTACGTCAAAATTTTTTTCCATTTTTATAAATTCAAAAACAATCTTTTTGGTTGCTCTAAAGTTTCTTTAACCTGTTTAAGAAACGAAACTGCCTCTTTTCCGTCAATAATTCTATGGTCATATGATAAGGCTAGATACATCATTGGTCTGACAGATACACTGCCATCTATTACCACAGGTCTACTTATAATATTGTGCATACCTAACACTGCAGACTGAGGTGGGTTTAATATTGGAGTAGATAACATTGAACCATAAATACCTCCATTGCTTATTGTAAATGTTCCACCTTGTAGATCCTCAATTGTAATTTTTCCATCCCTAGCTTTTTGACCGAGTAAATTAATGCCATTTTCGATTTCAGCAAAGGACATTTCATCCGAATTACGCAAGACTGGCACAACTAACCCTTTATCAGTTCCTACTGCGAAACTTATATTATAATAATTTTTATAAATAATCTCATCATCTTGTATCTCCGCGTTTATTGCAGGATAATTTTTTAAACCAAGGACGCATGCTTTTACGAAGAAAGACATAAAACCAAGCTTCACATTATGTTTTTCTTGAAAATCGTTTTTATATTTATTTCTCATAGAGATGATTTCATGCATATCAACCTCATTAAATGTTGTAAGCATCGCGGCATTTTCTTGGGCTTCCTTAAGTCTTTTTGCAATGGTCATCCTCAGTCTTGTCATTTTAATTCGTTCTTCTGGACCATGTGTAATTTTTCTTTCTGATGGTTTAGGTTTTATTCCCATTAGACCTAAAACATCCTCTTTTAAAACTAATCCATTTTTTCCAGTACCAGAAATAGTAGAAAGATCAATATTAGCTTCACTGGCAATTTTTCTAGCAGAGGGAGCTATCGCCTTTTCTGTGACCGAAATTTTTTCAGATGTTTGTCTCGTTTGTTTAAATTTATTTGGCTCAGATATTTTGTCTAACACCAGTGGTTCTTCGTCATAAATCTTAGGTTGTTTTATTTTTTCTAGTACTAGGGGTTGATCATTTTTTTTCGAAGTAACAGAAATAGGTTTTTCATTTTTTATGGGTGGTTTATATTGCTCTTCTTTTTCCTCAAGATCTTTTTTTTGAATATTTTTTGATGAAGTTATTATGCCTAGAAGGGCACCAACATTTACTGTTTCTCCCTCTTCAACTGATATTGTTTCAAGCACGCCGTTAGAGGGTGCCGGAACCTCAACATTAACTTTATCTGTTTCTAATTCAACTAGCGGCTCATCTGAAATAACTTTATCACCTTTTACTTTTAACCATTTTGCTACTGTTGCTTCAGTTACTGACTCGCCAAGTGTTGGTACTAATATTTTTTGAGACATTAATTTATCTTACCAACTACCTTTTCTAATATTTCTTTTTGTTGTGCAAGATGTTTATTAAGATTTCCAGTCGCAGTTGTAGAGGATGCTTTTCTTCCTATAAATTTCACTTTATTTTCGTCAAATCCTATTATTTCAAGAGTTCTATCAATATAATTTCTAACTGTATTCCATGCTCCCATATTTTTAGGTTCCTCCTGGCACCAATAAAATTTGGCATTTTGATATCTTTCTATTGTTCTGGCTAAAGTTTTAGCTGGAAAAGGATACAATTGTTCAATTCTAATGAAAACAACTTTATCATTTTTATTTTTTTCTCTTGCCTCTAATAAATCGTAATAAATCTTACCTGAACACATAATAACTTTTTCTATATTATTATCTTTTGACAATTTTAATAAACTTTTACCTGTCAAGTAAGAATCGTCATTCAAAATTCTATGAAAGCTATTCTTTCTAGAAAAATCAACCAATTTTGAAACACATCTTCTATTTCTCAAGAGAGATTTAGGCGTCATAATAATTAAAGGTTTTCTAAAGTCCCTGTGCATTTGTCTTCTTAGAACATGAAAATAATTAGCCGGAGTTGTGCAATTTACGACTTGAATATTTTCTCCAGCGCACA
>MDSW01127248.1_pt1 | contig 16733 bp, 18 predicted proteins | sample 811171 | NCBI WGS metagenome assembly MDSW01 (sample SAMN05326641, study PRJNA326480) | marine metagenome | isolation source: seawater | place: Atlantic Ocean: North West | collected 2012
TAGGTTTCATTACCGCGCCAATAGCTTGCATTGATTTTTTTGAAAGCAGCATTATTTCTAACATGGTTTCATCGTTTAATTTTTCAAATGTGTCAAAGTGCTTGTTCGAGCAAATTAATATATGCCCATTTGAGTAGGGATATAAATTTAAAATAACAAAAGCGTATTTCCCTCTAAACAAAACCAGATTTTTTCTGTCAAGAGAGGGATTGCTAAATGCTTCACAAAAAACACATGTTTCCTTGTCAGGTTTATTTCGTTCTACATACTCCATGCGCCAGGGCGCCCATAAATGCTCCATTTAATTAATCCTTTTTTAAGGTTTTTATTGATTCAACCACAACTTTTGACTCAAACGAATAAGACACTTCCTGGCAAAAACTGGTTCATTGAGAAAGTTGATGTAGATGAACTTGAGTTCAATATTAAAGTAATTCTTGTTGGGCATCCATTATGTATTCTCTCAAAGCTGGTTGAATAAAGATTTTTTTTAAATTCATTTTAGAGAACTCTTTAACCAAAACCCCTAAACGCTGCTCAATGGGTTTTAGCTTGTTTAGCACTATATATGATTCATCGTTTAATGAGCACAAACCTCCTTGAAAGTCACCTCTTCCTTGAACAATATTAATATTCATCTTTTTAGCGAGTTCTTCAAAAAGAGTTAAGAGTTTTTCGGGTTTTAATTTTGCCACTTTATTAGAGTAAATCTTTTCTTTTGATTTCCTCAAGATAATGGATTATCGCTTTTACTTCTTCAACGCGATCTTTTGGAATAACTAAGGTGGCATCGTCCGTGTTAACAACAACTAGGTCGTTTTGCCCAATGACTGCAGTAAATTTGTTTTGAGACTCAATTAAATTATTTTTACCATCAATAATTAATCCATGACCTCTAACAACATTGTTTTCTTCCGTTTTGGGTGAAACATCAAAAAGAGAGTTCCATGACCCAAGATCGTTCCAATCAAATTCAGCCTTTACTACATGAATATTGTTAGTTTTTTCAAGCAGTCCGTAATCAATAGATTGAGCTTCGATATTGTTCCATAGTCTTGAGAAATCCTTTTTTGAAGATATTCGCTGTTCTATTTTTTTTAGTTGTTTATTTAGCTCAGGCATGTGTGTATTAAGCTCGGTAAAAAAAGTTTCAACGCTCCAAATGAACATTCCCCCATTCCACAAAAAATCTCCACTTTTTATAAAACGCTCAGCAAGTTTTTGATGAGGTTTTTCAGCAAAAGTCTTTACTGGAAATGCATTTAAGTGTTTGTAAGGGCTTTTTGAATTGTATTGAATATAACCATATCCTGTTGCAGGGAAATGTGGATCTATACCAATCGTAATTAAAGTAGGGTTCTTGCTTGCAATTTGAATACCAGACCGTACAGTTTTAGCAAATTTTTGCGCACCAACAATTAGATGATCAGCTGGAAAAACTCCCATAACGGCATCGGGTCTTTTTTGCTTTACATGTAATGCTGCCAATCCTATGGCAGGTGCTGTATTTTTACCTTTGGGCTCAACAATTATATTTTTTGTCTTAATTCCTGAAATACTACTTTGTATACTGTCTTTTAAATGCTCTCCAGTAATAATGAAAATATCCTCGACATTTTTCATCTTTCTCAACCTGTCAACCGTCATTTGTAACATGGAATGATCGCCAATGATATTTAAAAGTTGTTTGGGTTTATTTTTTCTACTTGCAGGCCAAAATCTTGTGCCTCTTCCACCAGCTATAATTACGGCATACATTTAATTAATTGCCCTCCATTGATATTTGACCAACATCAATGTCCCAGTTTGCCCTGACTTCAAAGGTATCAGGGTGAACGTAAAACCACTCACTTCTTTTAAAAGGTCGAATGGTTCCATAGGTGAATACATTATTTTTATCTAAATCTTCAATCATAATTAATTGATATTTTCCCTCAGGGAGGTTTTTAATGTAAAATTCATTGTTTGAATTTACGTTTGAAAAGAAGCTTTTTGCTTCATCTGAAGTTTGCTTGAGTTCAATGAGCATTGATTCCGGAAATTCATCTAACGTTCCCATCAAAGCTCCATACCCAATTTTTTTCTGAGAAGATATATCAACATAAGTAATTGAGTCTTTAAATGATTTTCCTTCGATTGGTGTCAGCTTATTGCCAAAAATATTAATCCTATAATTGGTTTTTTCTTGCCATCCATTATTTGGAATGAATGAAAATGATATAGGATTTATCCAATCAACGTTTAAATCTACAGTATCCGAATCGGCAATCAATTGAAACGCATAATCATCAGTCGAAGTTATTGGCCTTGAGAAAATAAAAGGAACTCTAGGCCCAAAGTTATTGTCCATATTAATTGTGGAGACTGGTGAAGGATCTTCTAGCAATAAATTGAGAGTGTCAGGTTTTAATGAATATCTAAAATTAATATTTGCGCTTTCATTAACAAAACTTTTTGATTTTATCGCATCAATCTTGAGCTCAACTTTTCCTTCAGACAATGTATCATCTAACATTACCAGAAATTTTGCTTTGTCTTTTATGTCAGGAAAGATTTTGGGTTTTAAAATTTTAGAATAGGAATCAGTAAGAGTTGCGTTTTCAAAAACTGCGCTGGTAAGTGCTTGATTAAAATGAATCCATCCCCAACGAGCACCTTTCCATTCAACGAATGATAATTTAAGAGGTTGCGTTTCTCGTTTTGTCATGAGAGGTATGCTTTTAACAGTCCCGTTTGATTCTAAGAAATAAGTTTTTTTTGGGCTTGTTCCATAGAGCATTCTTGAAGGAACAACGGGAAGCCCTGAGGCGCTCCTCTCAAGAGCAATTATTGAATAATTCCCTTTTGAGAGGAAATTAAAGCTAAAAAATCCATCATCATCAGCCTCAGATACGTAAAGTGGTCTTGATAATAAAATAGAGTCGTTGGAGCTTTCGTTTATTTTCCACAGGTGCGCAACGTACTTTTCATCTCCGAAAATCCTTCCAGATATATTTCCTTCTTCGATTAGATCTCCAGTACTAAAGGCTATTTGAATTGTTTGCTCTAAAGCAACTTTTCTTTCATCCTTAAGATTTCTATTTATCGAAACAATATATGTCTGATCTTTTAATAGATTGGTTGGAAATATTAAGTGGACTTCGTCATCTTCGTATTTGACTTCAACGGCTGGATTGGTTACTGGAGAAACAATAATAGATCCTGATACAGATTTCTCTTCCAGATATTCTGAAAAAAGCAACTTTACCTTACCCCCTTTAAATTGAGTGCTTCCAGATTCAGGAGATGAACTAATAAATTTTGGTGGGGTTACGTCATCTGGACCTCCGCTTGGTGGGGCAATCGCTGCACATGTAGTTAAGAATAGAACAGCGTAAATACTACAAATTAGTAAAATTGTTTTAGTTATAATTGATCTGCTCAAAGGTAAATTAAATTATTATTCTCATTAGAAATTTAACCGATTTCTTTATGAATTGTCATTATTATCATGAGGACTGCTAAATTAAAAGATAGAATATATAAAGCTCAATGCATTGGGAACGTGGAACCTATCGAATACATGGTACCTTATCCCAACTTAAGAGCTTTGATTGATGGTCAAAATATCAAATACGGTCAAAAGATGGTGTATGCTGAGCAGAAATTAACGTCTGATAAGCTTTACAGAATGGCGCAGCAAACAGCAAATTGGCTTCAATCAGAAGGAGTAGCTCCTAAAGACAGAGTAATGTTAGAGAGCCTCAGTTTTCCGTGGTCTGAAATTGCTGCTCTTGGCACTTGGACTCTTGGATGTTCACTAGTGTTTTCGGGTGATAAAGATTTTAAAGGGGCCCATCAGGCCACCTCTCCTGCTTATGTCATTTCGCAAGAGACTGATTTATTGAGCCAAATAACATCTTTTCCTGAATATTTCAATCCAAATATCAAGTCGCTTTTAAAAGATGAGGCTGTAGTATTTTGGAATCAAAAAATAGGATATCGATACAGTCACTACAATATCCTAGTGAACACAAATGGTGTTCAACATGCATTAAGTCTATATGAAGACCAATCCTTTTTTGTTAAACTCAATCCAAGCTCAATGCCTTGGATTGTATTGCAAATTGTTCTACCGCTTTACAGTGGGGCACCCATAGATGAGAAAAAAGCTGATATTACAATAGGTGAAAAAAACAGTGATTATAACCTTCAATTTGAGTGGTTAGATTTAAGTAGCTCAAAAAACAACGCTCTAAATGTTTGTTATGAAAATACCGCTTTCATCAGTATTGGTAAGGAACCAATACACCTTACCGCTGTTGACAATTTAATGAAGCCCCGTGAAATAAATGGACACTCAGTTATGATGGGATATGTTGACGATGAGAGTAATGAAAAAATGTTTACGGGCAATGCTTTGAGGATTGCTCGTTAAGTCATTTTTCTGGAAGGTTTTGATTAGCGTATTTCAACATCTTTTTTTGCATACTTAACCAACCAAGGCGCGTTTCAATATTCACATACCTTACGCCCCACTTTACCGCAGCCCACGAAAGCGATCCGTCATCTTTTTTTGGATAGCTTTCTTGTAGAACAACGTTGTAAGGAGATTTTGCAAGAATTTCAAAATCTTTTCGGTTTGTACATAGATAAAAATCTCGAGGGTTTTGATCTTTTTTGATTGAAATAGTATCGCTTTTGGGTATTTCAAGCTTAACGTTATATCCTTTAAAGTTGTTATGAAGAGCAATGACGACCTCACCGCTATCAGGAAAGACAGTGTTTAAAAAATTTTCACGATCTTTATCCATAGCATTTAAAACTGCTTTTTTCTTTGATGGAGCCCATTGAGGGTTGTATTTATGAATGTTCTTTTGAGCACCTAAAGATGAAAATATTCGGTTTGGATCGACTAATCCCCCTGAGACCAAAACCTCTCTGGTATTCGTGTTATCGATAAAAAATGCTATTCCAGGATTGCTTAACATGTGCGCCTCAAGAGCCATTTTTGCGGTTTGTTCATCTGCATGAAGCCAAATAAAGCGTCTATCAGATGATCCTTTTTTAACAACTTTAAATGATATTTCTGAAATCGACAGGTCGCTTGTAAAAAGAAATAGAGATAAAGATAAAATAATTTTGAACATGTGAGTTCAATATTAAGGATACTAAGTACTATAATGCATGCTTTCTAAAAAATTCATAAGGGAAATGATAAAAACATTAAGAGACCGAAAAAAGTAGCAACTGCTTGAGTGGGTGCAAAACATTGCTCGGTTCTTAATTTTCGTAATTCCTTTTTATAAACTTTTGAGAATTCCTTTTTTTGATCGTTGTTCAGATTCTTATAAAATTCGCTTTTTGGCTCTTTTACATTAACATTTGTGTATATAGCAAGACCCATAACTGGTAAGGTAATTAGTACGGCGGGGTTTAAGCAAGCTCCTGTTCCCACAACCGCATTGAACACCGGGTAATTACTATTATGAGCTTCGTTCTTTGCATTTGAAACAAGTTCATTGTCATTCATTTTTAAGTCTGTTCGCGAATTTCCTTTCTTGACTTTTGGTATTGCTGTAGCACGTCTACTGGAAATTGGAATACCTTCTATAATCATTTCCTTTATGTTGCTTCTATAAAAAGAAACTTTGCCTGTAATCTGCGAATCAATGGTTATTTTTTCTATATCCTGGCTTATCAACTTACCCTGGACAGTGTCACCTGAGATAAGAATTATTTTTGCGTTTAAACCAATCTTTTTCTGATCAAGGAGCTCCCCAGTTAACGGGTCAAATTTTTCCTCAAGAATTGTTCCCGTGTTCGGGTCAAATTTTTTGTTTGGAATCCGCTCACCGGTTAAAGGGTCGTATAGATCTTGACCAATTAAAGCGCTTAGAAAGATTAAGACCAGAATTTTTTTCATAAACTAAAGATATCCAAAATAGAAAACTTACTGACAGTTGAGAAATTAAAATTTCTCTCTCAATGAAAATTGCTCCTATTTTTGATTGATTTTTTCTTTGTTTTTAATGTTGTTATTGTAGGGGCAGCAGCATATTTAGTGGAGTTTGCTTTGTTTAAGAAATGGTCTGCCCCTACGCTTTCATATATTTTCGTAATATAATTTTTTGTAATAATGTATTTTGACTATGTTAAAATTCAAAAAATTCCCAATAGAAATCAATAAACGGTTGTTGAAAATGAACGCCGATTCTAAAATTTTCAGTGGGTGCATATAATAACCCAAAATCAAAGTCAAAATTGCTTTTCTTGCCTTTTATTGAATCTATAGATAGTGGAGTTGAATCATCTGTTCCAAAATAATCTTGAAATGCTGCTTGCGCATCCATGGTTCTATATCCATTATCAATCCAAGTTGAAGCAACGAATTTAAGATCTCTTCTTAAATCATAATCCAAACTTGCCCAAAATCGATACGGTATCTTATAATTATTTTTATCAAAAGTGTATGCTGACTTGAGGTGCGTTTGAATATCTTCTTGGAATGCGTTTGACACCTTACCTCCTACAGTCCAACCAACCTTTCCCCGACCCGTGGGGTTCACACGGTGAGAGGTATACACCAAATAAGCCTCTACATAAACAGGGTTTTCATCTTCATTTGGGTTTATCATAACATCATCTATTGTGACATCAATTTGATTAATTGTACTGTCTCCCATACCGTTTACTTTTATTGCATGTGCGTATTTTCCAATTATTGATTTCACTGGGTAAGATCTATGAAAACCCAACCCTATAGACATGCTTCTCTCTTTCGTTGCAGTCTTGTTGTGAAATACTCTTAACCTTGGATGTAAGTTTAAATCACCATTAAAGTTTGAAGCGTACTTTGTGGTAAGCATGAACCGATCGGTAAGTCCATATCCTAACGACATACCGCTCATATAAAATGTGTTTGGCGCTAAAAGATTTGCAGTAGGATCTAGGAAAACGCTTAAAAGGTTGGCTTCACCAGTATAAAAACGTTTTCTCATCTCAGTTTTTGGGTCTTTTATGCCTCCGTGAAACCGGCTCATTTTTTCAATGTTACGTTTATGAATGGTTGCATCACCATATATTGTTCGTATTCTAAACTCTTCAGCGGACTCTTCAAGTACATGTCCTACAAACTTTTCACCTTTTTTATTTGTGATCTCAGCGGTTTCAGCCAAAAACTCGTTTTTAGGAATTCTAAATTCACCAGATTCAGTAACCAGTGTTACTAAATCTTCATTCACTGCAATAATTTCACCCTCACTTATAGATCCGTCTTTGAAGTGGAATCGTTTTTTCATTCCCACCTCAAGAATGCTTGCGGCAACGAGATCCTGCTTTTGGGCAGGCGATTTTTCTGTGTATATCTGAGCTTTTTGGGGTTTTTGAGATACATACTGTGTTATGGAAGCTTTTGTGAGTGTACCATCTTGAAACCCCTGTATGAGATCCGCGCCTTCAGATACCGTTAACTGAAATAAGGGTCTTTGGTAGCGTTTTTTTAAATAATTATTAAGCTCCGCAGATGAAAGTCCGGCTTCGCTGGAAAGTGTATTTATAGCTTTCTGCTGGCCAAAAACTATTGTTTCTGACTGAGCTTTAATTCCATTAAGTAAAATTCCAAAAAAGATTACAAATATTAATTGGCGTTTTTTCATTTTTTACCCTTTTTCGTTATCATAATTATACCTAAAAATTAATTGTTAGACTGAAATTAAAAAGATTTTAAAAATTAAACAACATATAATTCAATTTTAATGAATTTTATAAATTTTTAATTAAATTTATTCATTATTTGATTTACTTTATATAATAACTATATCTAAATTAAGCAATGAACGACGCGCATAAAATTATTAGCAGTATAATGGCACAAAACGGATTTAGACACAAATATCAAGTTGCAGAATATTTTGGAGTCACTCCACAAGCAATAAGCTCTTGGCTTACAAAAGGCGTAATACCATCAAAACATTTTCTGAGAGTTCAATCAGAAATTGAAATCGGTAATTACCCTGAACCGCAAGAACCCTCAAGTGAAAGCAGTAAAACGGTTATTGATTACCTTATAAATGAAAACGTTAAGCTTAAAAGAGAATTAGCGCAACTTAAACTTGATTTATCAAAATCGAAAAATGATAGTGATAATGATTTGCTTTCAAAACTTAACTCGCGATCGCTTGTTTTAAAAGGCAGAGTGTCTGATGGAGTAATTACTGATATCGGTGGAGATTGGTTCAATGTAATGGGCTACCACAAATCTGATCTTGTTGGACACAGCTACGATGAAGGATTTATCCATCAAGATGACACATTTAAAATTAAACAAAATCAATCTAATATTCTCAGATCTTCAGGATTAAAAGAATCTCGTTTTAGTACAATTAGAAGGTGGAAACATAAAAACTTAGATACCTATATTATGCTGTGTATGGTATGGTATGTTGATATTGAAAATGATGAGGTTGAAATAATAGCAAAACCCATTGATCAAAGCTTGCAGAACAACATATTTGCAAATTAAAGGTCTAGAGACAATTATGAATCTAAATAAAATTAGTTTAGTTTTATTTTTTTTAAATCCATTTATTATTCTTTCACAGGAAAGAGAGGAATACACCCCGCTGTGGATCGAAAAAGGTGAGACAATTATATCCATTAAACCCGGTGCAAAAGTAGCGATCAAAGAACCGAAAAAAAGTAGCGAAAAAATTGTAAAATATATTGATGTTGATCATGGATTAAGAAAAATATTTTACTCAATTGATAATCAAAAAACAATCAATAGTCATGAGTTTGAAAAGATTGAATATTTGAAACCTCTAAAAAGAGGTGTACCATACGCTGCGAAAGTTGTTACAATTTCTGGGTTGGTTGGAGCTGGATTGGGGTATTACAGTTTGAGTTCTGATAAGTCGGCCTCAACCAATACTGAAACGATTTTTCAAACTGCATTTTCTGCGGCGATAGCCAGTGGGTTCATTGGCAGTTATTTGTTTTCGGAAAAAAGAGCCTATGTAAGCCGCTTTGTTTACATTGAAGAAAGCGGTGAAGTTGTAAGAGATTTTCCAAAGGTTTTACGGTTTTCTGAAAATGAGTGGAGATTTATTGAATAACGGAACAATATTTGTTCCCAATAGGTTTAAGGTATAAAGGGTAATCAATATGAAATATTTACTATTAACTTGTGCAGCATTTTTCCTGGTTACTGGATGTGCTAGTGCTCCAAAAGAAACCTCAGAAAAGCTTACTCTCGGGTTAGTGCAATCAACAGTAACAAAAGGAGCTAATCAGTCTGAAATAACAAAAGTCCTTGGCGCTCCAAACATAATCTCTAAAGACAAACAAGGAAATGAAACTTGGACCTATGATCGGATTTCGAGACAATCGGTTTCTGGAAGTACTGCTGGTATAGGGGTGGGTGGAATTTTCGGATGGCTTTTTGGAGTAAGCAAAAGTACTTCTTCATCCAGCTCTTCCTCAAAGTCAATTACTGTCATAATAACTTTTGATGATAATAAAAGCGTGATTGATTTTGCATATCAAAGCCTGGAATTTTAAGTGCTTAGAAGAATAGTTCGCCCAGAGAGCTTTTCGGGTCAATTATTTTACCATGGATTGTTATCTTCAATAATAGTTGGCGTCGTTGGGTGCAGCACACCGCCTAGGGTAGAAAAACCTCCTACTTCTATCGCTCGCGCTATGGAAACACGTCCCTTTCAGGGAGATCTCAGAACTGTATTAAAAGCTTCAATAAATTCTTTGCAGGATATGGATTATACCATTGAAGTATTGAATTCTGACGTTGGGTTGATAACTGCTAGCAGAACAACTGAGAACAAAAAAGCCAGTCTAGCTCGTGAAGGTGATAACAATCAAATGACAGACGCTGAAAGAGCATGTCTTGCGATTGGAGCTATTGCCATCATCGCGGTAATTGCAGCAGCAATTTTCGATGACAGTGATGAAAAGTCAAATAATGGACGTAACATCTATACCGGTGGTGGTAATGACGACGGACCTGATGGACCCATGATTTATAGATATAAAGTCACCATAAATCTAACCGAACTTAAAAATGACGAAACAAACGTTCGGGTAAGTGCTAGTGGAGAGGTTGAGCAAGATGGAAAAATATTGTCAACTGGAGGCGTTCACGAGCCCGAGTTTTTTCAAAAGTTCTTTAATGGAATGAACCAAGGTCTTTTTCTTGATCAAAACCAATAGATACTTTTGCATAAATATTTTTTAATTGCTACTCAAGCTCTGCCAAAACATCTTGGGCATGAGTTTTGGTGCTGACCTTGGAAAAAGCTTTCTCAATCAAGCCTTTTTCATCAATGATGTAGCTATATCTGTATATACCCTCATATTCTCTTCCATACATCTTTTTAACTCCCCATGCCTTATAAGCCTTAATCACTTCTTTGTTTTCATCTGAAAGAATAGGAAAGTTAAAATTTTCTTTATCGCAAAAATTCTTTTGGCGCTGAACAGAGTCAGCACTCATACCAATGATAGCAATATTTTTTTGTTTAAATTTTGAGAATTCATCACGGAATCCTTGACCCTCAGTTGTTCATCCAGAAGTACTGGCTTTGGTAAAAAACCACAAAACAACCTTTTTTCCAGAAAAGTCATTTAAAGAAACACGGTTTCCATTTTGATCAAGAAGTGAAAATTCAGGTGCTTTTTCTCCAATGTTAAGCATAAGTCCTCCAAGCTACGGTAAGTCTATTTTTGACCATCTCATTCTCTCATCAGAATTAGTAATCATATTGTATACGACTTCAAGGCCTTTTTTTTGACCGTTCCAAACTAGAGTCTGTTTGGCCTCGTGATAATCGACCCATTTAAAGTCAATATGTTCTTCAGATAATAGTACTTCTTTTGAATTGACTTCAATGCCAAAAACTGGAACAATATTTATTCTGTTGCCGGTCACTTCATAAAATGAGCTCGTATGATCTGCAACAAATATATTTGATGGATCTAATCCAGTCTCTTCCTTTAGCTCACGAATGGCAGTTTCCCATGCGGCTTCACCTTTTTCAATTTTTCCCGCTACGCCCTGCCATAAATGCTCATAAATTTTATTTTTGTTTCGTTTAAGAAGCAAAAAACTGAGGACACCCTCTGACAAGTGAAATACATAACAATCAACAACCCTGGAAACAATATTTGCCATTTTGATCCTCCTAGTTTTGAATTTTATTTTAACATTACAAACTTATGTGCGCTATCGTAATTATCTGCTCTCATGTGTAAAAAATATATTCCAGCAGGAGCCTCGAGTCCACCTGAATTTTTACCGTTCCAGGTTAGATAGTTAGACCTTAAAGCTCCATTGAAAAGATGTATTACGATATTTCCATTTATATCAATAATATCTGCCTTGACAGAGCCTAATAAGTTTGTTTCAAATTTAAAATTTACTTTAGTTTGTGCTGGGTTGGGGTAGACCAATACTTCGTTAGCAATAGGCTTTGCAATTGAAGAATCTGATGTTACAAAGTCATCGTTGGACACTGGTAATATTTTAAATTCGCTATAACTATAATGCACAATACCCGTTATGCTATCGAATACTTGACCCATTTTTGGACTTGGCCAGTTTCCTTGATAGAGGTAAGGATCAATAATAACCTGGTTGTTTAAAGAGTCTTGAACAAAAAATTGATCTTTATCGTTTTTTGTGGCAGAAACAGATATATTTTTGATCGTTACCAGCATCCCTTCATATACTTCTCCTTCAAAAGAGCATCCGTTTGAAAGAGCATTGCTTTTGATAGAAACGGGTTCTATAATATTATCGTAGGAAATCTCTACCGTCTTTGAAATATTTGCAAGTTCAGTTAGGCCAAAGTATTCTTTAATGTCAGCGGTAAGCTCAACCAGGGTTCCTACAGCGGGCGGCTTATAGTTGCTGGGGATATATACAAAAATTCCTGCCCACTCTTTTTTTTGAGGATCTTGAATGAAGAAGTTGGGAAATTGGTCATCAGGTCGAACGGCGGTAACTACACCAGTCACCTCCAAGTTTTGACCAACGAAGGGAGATGGATAGCAGTCGTTTCCTACTCCTTTTTGTGATGTAACTTGAATATCATATGGAGTAAATCCTGTTGTAATTGGTATGGTTATTGTTGCTTGATCCGTACTTGTTTCTCCGTCATTGTCAGTTACTTTTAATTGGATAGATAACATCGTAGTCATGTTCACATTTGGAATAATAATACTTGCAGTTCGTGATGATGAGTTGTTTATAGGGGTTTCAGGGCCGGAAATCTGTGACCATTGATATGAAACAATAGAACCATTGGGATCATAACTTTTTGAACCATCTAAATAAATGGTTTCTCCAATCGAGGCAGTTTGGTCCTCACCTGCATGAGCAATTGGACTCGTAGATGATTTAGAAGTATATATGATCTTTGCGATTACGGGATAATGATCTGAAGCGTAATAGATTGACTCTATAATGTCGCTTGGTGCGTCGCTGTTTGTACCTTCGATTATCGAGCGGTTAAAGTGACTTCCATCGTTTCCAATGACTTTGTAGGATTGATCTAAAAACTTGAGATTTGGATTTGTACTGGTGAAATGGTCAGAAAATAAAATAAAGTCAAACCTATCATCAAGACCACCGGTTGAACCACCATCTCCAATTTGATCGGTTCGGGTAGACTGAGTAAAATTAAGTACATGAGAATTGTCGTCGCGAACCCATGGGCCAATAGGATCAACCAAATCAACAGATATACTGTCTAATAAAAGTTTGTAGGCTCGCTCATTGGGACTGTATAAATTTAAATCACCAGCTAGAATGTAATGGTAATTGCTGGGTTGTTGATTGATATAAAACTGCAACTGCTTTGCTTCTTCCCATCTCTGATTTTCATTGCTAGAGCCTGTGCTAGCTTTTAAATGTGCAGAAAATACTGTAAACGTAGCAACGCTTGATGCCGCATTCTTGATTGAAAATGTAAAACCACTTATGTCTCTTAAAACAGTTTTAATAGATTTAGTTGATAAAAGATCTAATTTTGAACTTCGATATATTATACCGTTTTGCATATCGCGATTATTTGTTAAAGGGCCCGCTGAGTATTCTTGGGAGTTTTTATTAAATGCTTCGCTTAGCAAAAGATTTATTCCACCCTGATCTTCAATTTCTTGCAAAGCTACAATATCTGGGTTTGAATATCGTATGACTTTTTCGAAATGCTGAGCTCTGGATCTATCGTTTTCCCCAAAACGTAAAGCATTATACGTCATTACAATTAACGTATCCTGAGCAAAAGATAAACTTAAAGCGATTAAAGCCGAAAAAAGCCTCAATGCGATTTTTAACATCAGTCTACAACCTGAGATAGGAATTTAAATTCGTATCCTTCTTGAAGAAGAGCTGGTATTTCTTTTTTGAGAACATCTAGTGTATTTGATTTTACGTGACCAATTCCAATAGCCATACCGTTTTTGCTTGAGGCTTGAACAAGTTTTAAAAACTGTTTTGAAATCTGATCTGGATCAAGATCATTATCTAAAAATATGTGTCTACGAGCGGTCGGAACACCAAAAGAACGCATTGTTTTTTCGCCTATAGTTTTTGATGAGGTTCTACTGTCAAGAAAGAACTTATTATTTTTCTTTAATACTGATGCAACAACTCCCATAACTTTCCCGTCCGTAGTTGCTTTAGAGCCCTGATGATTGTTAATACCAATGGCCTCAGGAATCTCTTTCAAAGCTTCGTTCAAACGCCACTCAATCTCCTCGCTGGTCATGCCAACTTTCAGCTTAAAATCGTTTTCGCCTTTTGCCCCAAGAGAGGATTGCATTGGCATGTGCACAATAACTTCTTTTCCAAATTGAACTGCTTTTTTTGCCACAGAAGAGCTTTGAGGATGGCCAGGGAGTACAGCGCAAGTGATTGCGACAGGCAAATTAAGAAACCCATCTGAAACAGAATCATTTCTATACCCAAAATCATCAATCACGAGAACAATTGCTTTGCTCGATTGAATCGCTTGATTATCGAATTGTATATCGAAGAGTGGTTCTTCAATGTATTCAGGCTCATTAATATTTCCACGTGTTGCAATATCAAGCTTGCGTAACGCAGAATAGTTACTCATTAATAAGATGATAATTGAGAATAATAGTGCACCAATTATTCTTTTGTATTTTTTTATATTATCATTCATGGCAATCTTAGAGATATATCGATCATTTGCGGAATTCCAATTTCTTGATTTCCATATTGCAACCCATATGAAAAAGTATATTTTCCAAAATTAATTCCTATACCAGTAGACAATGAAAGCGTTTTGTCATTCTTTTTGAACGAAGCTCCAAAGAAAAAGTTGTCTTTGTACTTTACGCTTCCAAGTGAGAATATAGGTTTTTTTATTAATTCGTTTAATTCAATTGATGCATAGTAATCACTTTTATTTTTGCTAAAACTCAACGAACTAATAGCTCTCTGCGGAAGGGTTGGTTCTTCCTTAAAAAACTCATTCATTTTTCCAAAATTGAGCAATGATCCGGAAAACGTAATTGATTCGTTCACTAGCCAAGAAATTCCAAGATCACCAGCAATTCCTGAGCTTTCTTCTTGATAAAGTTGAATTGAAATCACCTGAAGAGCAACCCCATAACGAAATTGTCCTGACTGAAAACTTGCAAGTGCTTTTGCAGAAATTCCATATGAGCTGTAGTGTCCTAGAGGGTCAGAGGTTGGCATGTCTGGTCTCAACTCAATGTCATTTATTCCAACATATCTAAAGTTTAAACCTGTACTGGTTGATTGAATATTGCCAGTCCAATTAAGAGATATATTTTCTGAATCTGCAAACCATTTTCCATAAGCAAAATTCATTTCAGGATTTCTGTTAATAGAATTTAAAAAAGCTGGATTCAATAATGGTGTTTGGGCAAAAATAAGATCATTAGCTGATGAAGGGATTACAAGAAATTGCAACCCTGTGCTCATCCCTTTTCCTGAAAACAAAAGAATTAGTATTATTCTAAAAAGCAAACGCATATGTAAATACATGGCAGGTTCCGACCGCACCTTCAAGTGTAAATGCATAATCTAACCTACTGTCTTTGTCATCAAAAAGCGACCAATCGAGCCCAAAACCAACCCCAACCCGACGGTTGCCAAAACCTCCGCGTAAGTAGTAGTTTTCGAGATATTTATATTCAACACCTGAGCGAACAGTGTAACTAAGGAGGTTATTTCCAGAGACAATCACACCGGCATCTGCTGTAATGTATACCTTATTATAATTGAAAGCTGTTCCAAGGCGATATAATGTAGGAAACTGTTCTATATATACTTTTCCACGCTCAAAAATCTTATCTGTTTTCCACTGGTACCTTGAATTGATATCTTGAGCCATAAAAGCAATGTTTGACCCAGATTTCGTTTTAATGAAAATTCCAAAATCCATACCAACGCCTTTTCCAGTCAGATCCATGGAATTTACGGGTAATTGATGTCTTAATACTTTAACATTCAGACCCAAAGAGAGCCATGGTAACATGGATTGGGCAAAGGAAAACATATAGGCATTTTCTGATGTTGATAAATTACTTGTAGGCTGACCAGAGGAATTTCTACCATCGATGTTATCCACGCCTGCACCAATCCAAGCAAGACCAACTGCAGCTGATGGAGGAAGCGGTAGAGATACGTTAATGGTCAACAATTGGCGGTCAAGCATTAAAAAATGATTACTGAAACTTGCACGTAGATTTTTGAGATGAACTAATGAGGCAGGATTATAGTATGCTGAAAAACCTTGGTCTATTTCAGCAGTAAACGAAGCTCCCATAGCAACTGATCTTGCAGAGGTTCCCATTCTAAGAAACCCACCTGCATGAGAGCCTGTTTTTTGACTTAATGTAATAGAAGAAATCAAAACTAGAGAGATGGTTATGTAAAGAGACTTAATCATTATTTAACTACAATAAGCTTTATCCATTCAACTTTTTCATCAAATTCTAATCGGATGAAATAAACTCCATTATCTACGACTCTTCCAGAATCATCTTTTCCATTCCATTTGAAAGACCCCGTATTTTTTTGTCTTCTGTCAAATTCTTTACTGCGTACCTTCTCCATTGCAAAGTTGAAGATATCCATTTTAACAACATATGATATTTTTACATCAATATTGATATGAACATAGCCATCGCCATTGAATTGATTATGTTCAAAAGGAGAAAATGGATTTGGATATGCATAGACTTTCTTGGAATCGTTATCAACGCGGGCGCGGTATATTTGCCAATTGCTGGCTTGAGCGTTCATAGCACGCGCTAACCCATCCCAAGAACTTATCCATATTGTTGCATTGGATGAATAAAATGGGCGCGTATCGTAAGAAACAGCAACAACTTCGTTGCTTAGAATTTCGTCAATTTTGTATGTACCTGTTGATCCAATTTCTATCAACTGTTTTGCTGACTTATATTTTGCCCATGGTATTCCTTTATCAGCTGGATCATCAATTATGGTCTTCCATAAACCACTTTTCGTCGCTACCAAAACGATAGAGTCTGATGCTGTGATATTATAGGCTCTCTCACCAATAAGAGTAGCATTCCATGTGTCTCCACCATCAATAGAATAACTGACGCCATTAGACTCTCCAGTCTCTGCTAGGACTGTAGCTGCCCAGATAATATTGTGTTTTTTATACTGCTGAAGAGCAAGATCAACTACAAATCCACCTGATAAACCA
>MDSW01077695.1_pt1 | contig 16732 bp, 15 predicted proteins | sample 811171 | NCBI WGS metagenome assembly MDSW01 (sample SAMN05326641, study PRJNA326480) | marine metagenome | isolation source: seawater | place: Atlantic Ocean: North West | collected 2012
ATTTTTTAAATTTTGTTTCTATATCATTAAAATTTAAGTTTAAATCTTGATCACCCATGTCTATAACGGAATTTATATTTTTAAAAAAATCCCTTATATAAAGGTTCAAACAAACGTCTAATGCTTTTCCGCTTAATGCCATTTATTAATATACCATTTTACAATATAAAATATTACAATAAAGTTAATATTTTTAATTTAGCCATTCTCTATTATTTCTTAAAAATTTTGATCCAAATTTAATTTTAATCTCACCATGAAGTTTTCTATCTGACTTATTTGGTCTTTGTTCTTTAGTAAATTCTTTTGTAAATGGTGAAGATAAATAAATATTCCAAAACTTTTTTTGTAATTCAAGATCTTCATTCTCATTTTGCCATTTACCTTCTAAACGGTCAATCATTTCAACTGATGCATCTCTTATATCATTAGGTGAAGGTTCTTCAATTTTAACCCCCAGTTTTTCAAAGGTATTGCTGTTCTGAGTTCTTGCTATTTCTGAACATGCAATTTCAGATAATTTAAGATTCCTTTTTTTTTTAATGGAGTAATGATGGCGAGTTATCACAATTGAATTTTTGCAATGAGTAAAAAAAAATGCAATTGGAACTGATATATATACTATTGGTTTTCTAAATATCACAGGAATATTATCGTAACCCGTGTGAGATGATAGACAAAAGAAACATTTGGCGCCTAAATATATATCAAGAAAATCACTTCTTTTTTTTGAATTCGCATAATCAATTATTTTAGGATTATTACTCTTAAAGGCATGTTTAACTTTTTTACCCATTCTAAATACAAAATATCCTCTTTTAGAAATCTCCTCAGCTGAGAGAAGAAATCTGTTGATGCCTATATTTCTAAAATCATGGTATGAGTAATTGTTATGATCAAATTCTTCCAAGTATTTTTCATCTCTTGATATAATACAAACAAATTTATCTTCACTATTTAAACCCATTTCTTTTAAATATTCCTTTCCAATTCTTTCTTCGTTCTCAGTAAATTTTAAATGTGGTGGATGTTTTTCAAGCAAATTATAAATATCGTGTTCATTACGTAATGCTAAAGAATTTTCTGAAATATCATGCTTCTTGAAAAATTTAAAAAAATTTGAAACAAACTTATTCGCATAAAATAAAGGTGATATAAAAAATTCTGGTAAAATAATTAAGCTTCTTTTCCACATTTTTGCTAATTGTTTATTTGAAACACTTCGATTGCGAATGAAAAAAATATCCAAAAAGCTATTCTTTGGTTGATTAATTTTTTCGTCCTTTTCACAGCAATAAAGTTCTGTTGTAGCAGCAAAACGTCCTATTCTGCTTGATCTAAGTGGGCTAAATCTAATTAAAAATATTGGACTTATTATATAAATCAAAATTAAAATAGGTAAGTACAAGAAATACAGTGGAATTTGCAAAAAAATCAAAAATAATGTTATCAATTTATTTATAAATATTTTTAAACCACCATGTTTTAAATGATTAATATTTTTTATCATTAAGCTTTTCAAAAACATAAGCTTTTTATATTGGATAACTAATTTTATTTATTTTTGGTAAAATCTATGAATTAATTTTGCCATGTGTTTAAAGTCTTTTTCTTTGATAAACTCATGCACTGGCAAAGATAAAGAGGTTTTTGCAACTTTTTCTGCTACTGGAAAATCTCCTTTTTTATATTTTAAATACTTGGCTGCTGTTTGTAGATGAATAGGTATAGGGTAATGAACTTTTGCATCTATACTATTTTTAATTAAATATTTTTGCAATTTATCTCTTTGTTTTACATTTATATGATATAAGTGAAAGGTTTCTTTTAAGTGCCCTAGTCTTTTAACTGTTTTAACATTCTTGTTATTTTTTAATAATTTATCCAATAGTTTAGAATTTTTAATTCTTTTATTTGTTATATTGTTGAGTTTATTTTTTAACTTGTAATTTGCAACAACAGCTTGAATAGTATCAAGTCTCGAATTATAACCAAAAACTTTGCTGTTGTTCCTATTTTCTAATCCATGATTTCTTAATAAATATAATTTATCTGCGATCTTTTTATTATTAGTAGCAATAAAGCCACCGTCACCCCAAATATTTAAATTTTTAAGAGGGTGCATACTATAAGTACAAATATCACCATAATTTATTAACTGTTTTTTTTTGTATCTTGAATCTATTCCTTGAGAGGCATCTTGAATAATTTTCAGTTTATATTTTTTAGCGATCCTCTTTATTTTATCCATTTCGCAAGGTCTACCTGCCCAAATAACAGGCATAATTGCTTTTGTTTTTTTTGTTATTGCTGATACAATTTTTGTTTCATCAATATTATAATCATCCTTAATATCTACAAAAACTGGCTTTGCTCCAGTAGTTGCTATAGATCCCGCTGTAGCTATAAAACTGTAAGGGACAGTTATTACCTCGTCTCCTTCTCCTATATTTAAGCTTTTTAAACCCAGATAAAGAGCATCTGTGCCATTTCCAACGGCAATCACAAACTTTGCTCCAACTCTTTTGGCAAAATTTTTCTCAAACTCATTAACTTTTTGTCCTAGTGTATAGTCACCTTTTTTGACCACCTTTTCTATTTGTTTGAAAATTCTAGAATAATCTGCAAACTGCTCTACTAAATAACTATGATTTATTTTCAAATTAGTAGTTTTTTTATATTGCTTTGGTAAAAAGTTGCTCATATTTAAATAACTCTATAGGACATTTTTTTAGATAACTATATAGGACATTGTTGTCGCAAACGGAAATCTTTTTAGACTTTTCTTTTTTATGTTCAATTCTTCAAGCATAGCACGAGTTTCACCTGGATAAAGACGGGTTGATAATTCGCCAAACAGTATTACAGCTCCTTTGGGCATTCTTTTAATTATTTTTTTGAGAACTACTTTTGTAGGTTCATAAACATCTGCATCTAAATGCAACAAAGAAACAAGAGCGTGTGGGTTCTCCTTTAAAAATTTTGGAAATGTTTTTTTTGCATTTCCTTTATATAAAAATATTTTTTTAATATGTGATAACGGTCTGTTGGTATCATAAACTTTAATGGCATTTAATATATCTCTATAAGTATCTTCCTTTGGTTTAAAAATAGAAAATTCTGTTTTAGATTTTTTTTTAGATTTATCTTTTTTTTTAATTTTTTCCATACCTGTAAAAGTATCGAAACCAAAAATTTCCCTTGTATAATTAGTTGGTTCAAAAATTGAAGAAAGATTAGCCCATGTAAACAAGCTTGCACCACGTCCAACTCCAATATCTATAATCACACCAGGTATATTTAATTGCATTTTATATACTTCATACCTTGCTATAAATCTTGATATTGAACCTTTTTGAACATATTTAGTAAAATTATCAAATTTATTAAAATCAGACTCGGGGCTGTTTTTCATATACCTCATTAGGAGCTGTATCTCCTTTGAGTCATGCTTGGATTGTAAAGCATTATCTCTAAATATATTTTTCACAACTATATAAAGTTAAAATGGATTGGCTTATTTTTTAAATTCCAAAGATATTTATTGGCATTATGCTGTCTGCATGTCGGCATACATTTATGTACATTGACATTTTTTTCAACATATTTTACCACATCTTGAAATTTCTTTGATTTAATAATTTCCTCTAAAGATTTTTCATTCAAATTTCCATAATGATGTTTTTTGTCATCTGCCATTGGATAACAAGTTGAAACTGTCCCGTCAGCAAGTATTTGAATAATGAAAGGTAAAGCAAGACAAGTATTATAAGTTCTTGGTTTTTCCGACTCTGCAAGAAAATTCCATCTAACTATCCCTCTAAAGTTTTTATCATTTAGAGATGCAATTTTTTCTAAATTTTCTTTATATTTTTTTACCAAATTACCAACTGAATTAAATTCTGTAAGCTCATGAGGATGGCACGGTTTTATGACATAGTAATCGGTTCCTGCGTTTTTTGCCAATTTAGCTGTTTCATAAACATCTGGCCCGTTTTCATCTATCAACACCTGTTGTAAGCCAAGAGCAACCTTTAAATTTAATTCTTTTTTAATTTTAACTGCTAATTTGATATTTTCTAAAGCTTTGTGATACTGATGTTCTGGAACCCTATGAATTTTTGAGTAAAGCTTTGGATTGCTAGCTTGAAATGAAAATCTTACCCATGATAAGTGCGGTAAAATTCTTCTAAGGTCTTTTTCGTTCATCTTAACAGCATTAGTATTTAATGCACAATCCAGTTTAACCTCTCCGCAGGTTTCAATTGCATCTATGTATGCTGGATTAATAGTTGGCTCACCCTCACCAGCTATAAGCGTACTTTTGATTCCAGTTTTCTTTGCTGAGATAATCAAGTCTTTCACAACTTTAGGATCCATTACTGTTTTGCCGTGGGCCCAGGCTGTATAACAGAAAGTACATTTTTGATTGCAAATATTTGTAAAACTTAATTCCATATGAATGGGTGAAAACCACTCACCTTTTTGCCATTTAGATACATCGTCTAAATGACGATCTAACTTAGTTCCATCCATGTAAATTTTATCTATCATTTTAAATTTTTGTTTTTTTTAGTTTCAATTTCAAATTTTAATTTTGAAAAATTATCAGGGCATTGTACAAAAGTTTTACCATTTTTTGTCCATCTTTCTTTTCCATGGCCAGTTACTGCTTTAATTGTAGGATAGATATTATATAGAGCTGCTGGACACATTTGTTCTAAAAGATCTCCCTGATTAAATTCATATTCTGCACCTACTTTTTGATTACAACAGCAATTTTCTGCCTTATCATCTATACTTGTAATTCTAATAAAAATTTTAACTTTCTTTTTAACTCCTTTACTAATCTCAACTTTTGGTAGCTTTTCTCTTCTAACTTGAAAATGAACATTTCCATGTGGAGCTGGACATTGTGCATTTACAACATCAGGCTCATTTTCAAAATCAAATACTGCGCCGTATAACATGGCTAGTGCATATGGGTATGCGCTATGGTTGAGATCAGGGCATAATCCTTTTGGACCCATTGAAGTTACATCAAAAACTTCTACCATATCCTTGCTTCTAAAATATTTACATGTTTGGCAGCTAATACTTTCATAACGATTCTTAGCGTCAGATGAGCTTTTTTTGTTTTCGTTATAAATATGTCTAATTTTGAATGTTTCTGATAAACTCATAAAAAATTTATATGTTCCGGCTTTTCGCCTTTTGGTATCTCAATTTTAGTTCTACCATATTTTAGGTTTTCTAAGAATAAATTAATATTATCTTGTCTACAAGCTCCACATTTTTTAATATCAAAACCACTATTTTTATCACCTACAAATTCTAATACTTTTTTCTTTTGCTCGGACTCCCAAATTTCCTTAAAAGTAGAGTTTTTTAAATTTCCATATAAATATTTTTTTTCTCTCCAATACCAATTGCAAGTATAAACAGAACCGTCGCTATCAACTGCACACATGAATGGTAATCCAAGGCACTCTGAATATCTTTTTTTTGTTTGTGCATCATTAAAAAGATCTTCACGCAACTCTACATGAAATTTTTTATCATTTAGACTTTTTATTTCATTTAATATTTCCTCATTTTTTTCAAACTTTAGTTGTTCGAACATTTTTACATTATCCATCCTTACATTTGGTGGTTTTGCTATTATGTAGTCAAAATCTAATGATTTAACATGTTTAATCCATTTAAGCAGATCAGGTAAATTATCTTCAAATAAAACTGTATAAACACCAAGAGTACACTTGGAGTTTCTCTTTTGTTTATAATTTGCCAGCATATCTAAATTTTTTAAAAGCTTATCCCAATCTTTTTCACTAGTTTGATGAGTCTTCGCATAATTATTTTTGTTAGATCCATTTATTGTAAATCTTATATAAGTCAGATTATCTAAAAGAGATGGAATATTTTTTTCATTAAGAGGAATACCATTGGTAAATAAACCTACATCAGTACCATGCTTAACAGCTCCTTCAATTGCTCTAGGCGTAGCTTTATGCAAGAGCGGTTCACCTACTCCAGCTAAAACTATTGCTTTGACTCCATAATCACCGATTTCCTCCATGAATCTTATGTAAACATCGGTATCCATCATTTCTGGTGGAGTATTTAATATTTTCTGAACGTAACAATGAACGCATCGGTGATTACATCCGCCTACTGGACCAAACTCAATAAAGATAGGGGGAAACATTTTTCCCTCTTGATAATCTTTTATTTCTTTAGGGTGATGTAATAATTTATGACTTCTAAGTTGATAGCTCATTTTTCACCTATACAAAATTCATGTGATTTGGTTTCTTTGAAATAGTTTCAGAATATTTTTCTTCTAATTTATTGGCATCAGTTTTGCCTTCATGAGAAAGAAATCTATTCATATGGTGCTGTCTGCAATTGCTAGCACAATCTTTATTTACATTAACATCTTTTTGAATCTTTTTTTGAATTTCATTATATCTATCGCTATAAACAATATCTTTTAATGAATTTTTAGTTATATTCCCCATTAAAAATTCATCTTTTCTATAATCAAACCAATGACAGCATGGGAATACGTTTCCTGTTCCACTAATATTGATTAAGAACTCTGTTCCAAAACATGTTTTGTAGTCCTTCCATCCTCCATTTAAGATTTTTTTCCATTTCACTGAAACTGAATAATTTTTATTTGAATATTTCTCAGCCTCTTTAAAAATATCTAACAAGTTTAAGTAGTCAGATCCTGGCATACTATCTAATTTAAAATCATACGTATCAGTACATGGCTTGACTTGACAATAATCTACTCCAAGTTCAGATCCAAGTTTCGCTAAAGGAATGATCTGATCGTGATTTTTTTTTGTTATAACCATCTGTAAACCTAAAGTACATTTATAACCTTTTTTATTTCTTAGACTTACTAGATTTTCTATATTTTTCTTAACTCTTTCAAATTGAGTTACTTTATGTATTTCTTTAAAACTTTTCGGATCGGCTGCACTTATATTAACTTTTGCCCAAGTCAAAGAGTCTAGAAATATGTCCATTTTCTCTTTGTCAATTTTTATTCCATTTGTTGATAATCCTATATCCATGCCTATTTTTTTTGCAAAAGATAATATTTCATAAAAATCTGGATGAAGTGTATTTTCACCTTCTCCAATTATAGAAATTGATTTAACACCTATTTCTTTTGCTTCTTTAAAAACATCAATTATTTTTTCTTTCGGGGTAAAAAAAATATTTTTTGCGTTAGTACCGTAACCTGCCCTATTCTGGATTACTCCATAACAGTAAGTACATGCCATGTTACATCCGTTAACAAAACCCATATCAATGTGAAGAGGTGCGATTCTTTTATTTTCTTGCCACTCTTTTACTCGACCAAGGTGCCATAACATTTTATGTCCATCAGTTTGCCATTTATCGAGCTTATAGTCTGCGTCTTTGTATTTAGAAATATTATTCTTAAACCCTTTTGAAAGAGAATTTTTATATTTCACATCATTGGTATAGTCAAAATTAATAACAGAATTTTTAAATTGATTTTTTATTTTTTCTGTTATCAAACTTTCATATTTCCTTATGTCTCCAGATCCATTTTTTTCTGAAAAAAATAATAAAGAAATTTTTTGATCATAAATGGAAATTCCCGACAGAGAATCTGCTAGATTTACACCATTTCCATTAGATGCATTTTTAATTATATCAATAACTTTAAATTCGTTCATTTAATATTTTTACCTTTTTTTATTTGGTAATATCCCGGTATTAATATCATCCTCGATATCCATAAGTCTATAGGGACTTAGATAATGATTTCCCAAAAATCTTTGTATTTTAGTAATTTCAGATATAGAAAAAATTTTCCAGTTTCTATTTTCCTCAAAAGAATCATTTTTGTATTTAAAATTTTTTATCAAAAGTGTTAAGGCTAATCTTGGAAATTCAGTTTTTACAGATCTGTGTAATAATAAGCTACTAAATAAAACTACGTCGCCATATTTTAAATCTAATTTAATCGTTTTATATTTTGGTGGTAAAGAAATTGGTCTTCTATTCTTGTGTGGAATATGCCCCCATCTATGAGATCCGACTATTAATTCCATTTGTCCATTCTTATGATTTTTTTGAAAAAGTGGTGTCCAAATTTGTACCGACGACATATTTGCACCTGACCAAATTTCCTGATGCCAATCTTTAAATAGATAGTTTTTCTTATTTGAATTTTTATTTTTTCTATTGAGAGTTAACGAAACATCGTATGCGTAACTTAAATCTCTACCTAACAAAGATGATAAATTTGAAAATAATTTTTTATCTAACAAAATTTTATCTAAAACACCACTTAAAAATAGTTTTTCAAAGATAGGCTTTACAAAATCAAATTCTTTTGTTTTTAAATTATTAACTACTCTAGAAAATTTTTCATAATTATTTTTACCGCTAATTCTTTTTTTATCATTTATATAGCTGATTGTATTTTTCTGAGCTTCAAGCAATACTTTTGTTGTAAATGCTTTTCTAACTATTAAATATCCTTTTTTTGAAAAATCATCGTTCATTTTATTCCTTATTTTAAAAGATGTTCTAGTGTTTTTAAAAATTTATTTTTTCTTACAAAATCACTGTTGCCCATTATTTCTACAGACTGTGCACCAGCTATAGAACCTAAAAATAATGAAAGCATAGAATTCTTTTCTTGTTTTAATGATAGTGCCATTATAGACATCATTGCATCACCTGCTCCAATTTTATCTAGACTTTTTTCAGCGAATGCTGCTGAGTCATAGAATTTATTTTTCTTTTCCTCATATATTATGGCACCCTTTGAGCCTCTTGTAACTATTGTTCGTTTTATTTTAAATTTTTTACACAATTTCTTTGTAAGATTCTCAATATTTTCAGTTTTATTTCTCAGTTCATGTCGAAGTTCCGTCTCATTAATAATAAGACAATCCAAATTTTTATATTTATTTATTGTGTGATGTCCTATATTAGCAGCATTCAATTGTACATTAGTTGCAATGAATTTAGAGAGCGTACATATTTTTTTTGCCATTCTTTCAGAAATAAATCCGTGTCCATAATCTGATAAAATTACTAAATCATGTTTTTTAATAAGTTTATTTATTAAAGAACTAAATTTTTTCTCGTCTTTTTTAGAAATCATATCATCATTGATTTTGTAAGTCCCAAAAACTTTATTTTTATTTATACTGTCTATGTATTTTTTCTTTACTATTGTGGGTGAATTAGACTTTTTAACAAAATAAGGTTTTACATTTTTTGGTAAGTTTTTGGATATAAATTTCTTATACTCACCTTTTTCACCGATTGAAGTTACTAGACTAACTTTCTCACAAAATTCAGATACATGTCTTGCTATAGCTAAAGTTCCACCTAAATATTGTTCCTGATATAAATCGTGAAGCATAATTATTGGATCTTTTCCAGATTTTCCTAGTGGTGAGCAAAAATTATATTCATCAATTATAGCCTCACCTATAACTAAGGTTCTAAATTTTGAGAAGCTGTTAATATGATTTATTATATCTTTGATGGAAAACAGTTTTTTTATTTTATTAGTAGTCCTATTTTGCTCGTTTGTGTGAATATCAAAAAATTTATTTAAAAGATTACTGGAACTATACGTGGGTTCAGTAGTATATCTAATTTTTCCTTTAACCGATTTAACTGCTTTTATTTCTTCTGCAATCTTATTGGTTAAATCTTTTTTTGTATCGATGTAATCTTCTCCTTTACAATAAATATTTGGTTTTAAAACTTTTATAGTTTTTTCTGCACTTGACCATCTGTTTAAGGATACAAAATCTACACATTTAAGTGATGCTATACCTTGCATTCTTAAATCCGAGTTAAAAGCAGGCCTATTTGGTCCTTTTTTAACATATTCATCGGGTGTAATAGTAACAACCAAAATATCTCCTAGTCTTTTTGCTTTTTGCAAATGCTTGATGTGACCAATATGAAGTAAATCAAATACTCCGTGACAAAGTACAACTGTTTTTTTGTTTTTTTTTAGCAGTGTAATTTTTTTTACAAGTTTATCTAATTTTATTATTTTGCTCATTTAATTAATTATTTTTTTTTTAAAACTCTGAACCATATTTTGGTTGCTTCTTTTATACTTCTAGGTGACCAAACTGGAGCTGTTTTCCAGTGATTAATATTGCTTAATAATTTAGATATTCCTGTTTCTATAGAAATTTTTGGTTTCCATTTAAGATCTTTTTTAATTTTTTTAATATCTGCTAAAGATCTATCTGGTTCACCTGGCCTTTTTGGTATGCTAATTGTTTTGCCTCCTATTAACTTTGCAATTTTGTTTACCTTTACTTCTTTTCCTCCAGAAATATTATAAATCTTACCCGCTTTTCCTAATACAGCAGCTCGTATTATCCCCTCAACTAAATCATAAACATGGATAAAATCTCTTGTTTGATTTCCACTTCCAACTATTGTGAGTGGTTTTTTTGCAAGTTTTTGAGCTAAAAAAACTCCAAAAACTGCACCATAAGCTCCTGACGTTCTAGATCTTGGACCATATGCGTTAAAAAAACGTAATGAAATTGCTGGTAAATTATAAACCTTATACCAGTGCATTATTAATTCTTCTGCTTGCCATTTAGTGAAGGCGTAAGGATACATGGTTTGAATTTTAGAATTTTCATTAGTTGGAAATTTTTTAGGTATACCGTAGCAACTAGCTGATGCTGCATAAATAAGTTTTTTAACTTTAGCTTTTCTAGCAGCCTCAATAATTTTAAAAGTTCCAAGAACATTCGACATAAAATAATTTTTTGGATTTTCTATACTTGGAACGATATCAGCTAAACCAGCTAGATGGAAAACGTACTGAACACCTTTGAAATATTTATCTACTTTTTTATTTGAAGAAATATCCAGTTTAATAATTTTAACATTTGTTTTTTTGTGGTGAGATAAATTTGATTTTCTACCAGTTACAAAATTATCTAAAACTATTACTTTATGGCCTTTTTTAACTAGTTGATCGACTAGGTTACTTCCTATAAAACCAGCCCCTCCTGTAACTATCGATATTTTTTTTTTCTTCATGATGCCTTAATTTTATTTAATCTTTTGACATTAAAATATATATCGTTACTCAAACTATCTACGAACATTTTTTTCTTAAAACAATCACATAAATCTTTTATTGCATCTTCAATACTTCTTTTTGCTGTAAAACCGAGTATATTTTTAATCTTATCAGAATTAATATGGTAAGATCTTTGATCATCGCTTTCTGTTACCTCTAAAGGTATTTCTTTAAAATTTGGATTTTGTTTTTCAACAACTTTTTTCACAATTTTAGCAATTTCCATTATAGATAAATTTTGATGTCCAACATTAAAAATCTGATTATTAACTTTTTCACTAGGAGCTTCAATTAAAGATCTAACTACTTCACAATAATCTTCGATATGTAAATTCGGTCTAAGCTGTTTTCCACCAAATACGGTAATTTTTTTTTTATTAAAAGCATGATTTGTTAAAATATTTACAGATAAGTCAAACCTTTGACGTGGTGCATAACCACATACTGTTGCTGGCCTAAATATTATTCCCTCAAAATTTTTATTTATGTGTTTTAATAATATAGGTTCACAAAGTCCCTTGTACTTATTATAATCAGTTAGAGGTAAGAGCGGATGATCTTCTTTGATTTCAGGTTTATCTGATATTCCATAAACAGAACTTGTTGATGCATAAATAAATCTTTTGATACCTGATTTTTTTGCAGATACAACCATAGGCTCAAAGGCATCGTAATTAATTGTTTTTGATAATTTTTCATCTAATTGAAAACTAGTGTCATTAGATATGCACGCTAGATGAACAAATATATCGTGGGTTTTGCAACTCTCTTCTATTTTTTGCTGGTCTCTTATATCTCCACTAATTATTTGTAGGTTAGGGTTATTTTTAGGTAAAAAGTTATTACCAAAAAACATTATGTCAAAAACAGTTACTTTGTATCCTAAGTTTAAAAGCATTGGCACCAATTTAGAACCAACATAGCCTGCTCCACCAGTTACAAATATTTTTTTAAATTTCATAAATATAATTATTACTACAAAAACTTTTCTTTAAGAATATTAAAGTTTCCAACATTATTTTTAACTGAATATAAGTATTCTTTTTCAAATTTTTTATAATTATTAAAATTAACTTTTAATGATTTCATCATTTGCTTTTTGGAAAATTTGTTTTCAATGTTAAATGGTTTCATGCCTGTAAATTTGCAAGCATTATAAATCTCATTTTTATTATAATTTGATGTTAATGTTTTGGAAGCAAAAACCATCAAACATGGTTTTTTATAACGAATTACATAAGCTAAAGCTGTTGAGGGTTCTGCAAGCACAAATCTTGATCCTTGAATTAAGTTTTTCGTATTATTTAAAAAAGTTTTACGATAACCAAAATAAGAGGGATTTTTTTTATGTCTAGATTTTGGATGACTTGCTATTACCACTCTTGTGTTAAAAAGAGATTCTATCTTGTCAAAAAATTTACAAAGATGTGGGTAAAATTCTTCTGCTGAAATATTAATTAATCCTGGAAACATTTTTGCATCACCTGGAAAAAGTGGTGACATATTTTCTAAAAAAACTACATAATTCTTATTTTTTTTAACTTTGCTTTTTTTCATTGTTAATGTGTTATTATAGTCCCAATGAAAGCCACCTATAATATTTTTTTCATTTTTAAATTTTTTAATCATTGCTGATCCACTAACTAAGTAAAAATAGTTTTTAAAAGAAATAAATTTGTATAAATAATTAGACACTTTTTCTTCAATTTTTCTTTTAAAGTATTTAATATTAATCATAATATTAATGTAGTGATTTAAATTTTTCTTAAACTTCACGCCATATGGCATATATTGAGTTTGATATTCAACTATCGGTCCATTAAATTTAGATAATTCCTTTAAAACTAAATAAGATTTTATTTTTTTGGGCTTAACTGAATTTATTATTAAAATTTTTTTATATTTTTTCTTATTAATAATCACATTAAAGTGTTCCTTCCATTTTTTTAAGCTATAAAATCTTTTTATTAATGAACTATTTTTTTTATTTTTAACAATACTAAAATGTTCAGGATTTATAAGATTTGCAAGCTCATAAATTATTACATCTGAGTACTCAGAGAATTTATTTATCTGATACCCTTCCCAGCCGCTTTTGGTCATAAAATTCTGATTCAGGAAAATAACTAATGATTTTTTCATTTAATTTTATTAATTTTTTTTAAATCTGATGGCCTACCAATATCAAACCAATTTTCATATGCGGTATACGCTAAAACTTTTTTAGATTTTTTTATAAGATCTTGAAATAAAATGTTCATATCTAAAACTTTATTTTTGTTTAAATATTTGAGCACTATTGGATCAAAAACATAAACGCCAGCATTAATATAAGACCTGGATATGGGTTTTTCTTTTAGATCTACTATTGCATTACCATTAGTTTGAACCACACCGTATGGGTTTCTTACCTCGTGAGGCTTGACGGCCATAGTGGCAACGGCTCTATTTTTTACATGAAAATCTAGTAATTTTTTGAATCTTATTTCAGAAACAACATCTCCATTGCACACTATGAAAGGAAATTTTGGTTTTGGATCAAGTAATGATAATGATCCAGCTGTTCCTAAAGGTAAGTTTTCTTTAATATATTTAATTTTTACGCCCCAATTTTTGCCTGTATCAAAGAAATTTTTTATCATATGTCCCAAATAATTTATTGAGAAAATAAAATTATTAAATCCTTCTGACTTTGCTTTTATTAGAATATGTTCTAATATTGGTTTATTAGAAAACTGCAGAAGAGGTTTTGGGCATTTTTTTGTGTAAGGCAACATTCTTCTACCCTTGCCTCCAGCCATCACTATAAATATATTTTGTATTTGACTTTCTTGCTTATCAAAAAGTAGTTCATCCCAAACCTTTAATCCCATTATCTTTTTATTTTTATTTACAATAGGAAGTTGAAGTATAGTATTTTTCTGCATTATTTTTTTCATCATATATTCGCTTGTGGATGAGGATGTCGTAATGCATTTCTTGTTTACAATTTTGTTTATTGAGTCGTTCATACTCAAACCGTTTAATAACCCTTTTCTAATATCGCCATCTGTAATTGTGCCTATTAACCTTAAATTATTATTTACTACTAATACAATTTGTGAACCTGATTTACTTAAACACCTAATTGCAGTTTGAATAGGGGAGTCCTTTTTAATTAATGTTTTTTTCCAGTTTTTCATTATTAAATTTTAATTTGATTATTTTTTAAAATTGATTCTGCTAATAATAGATCTTCAGGATAATCAACATCGATTGCAAGAATTTTACTTATTTCAAATAAATATGTTTTTCTTTCAACTATAAATTTTCTATTTTTTTTCAAAAAACCTAAGGATGCTATATAAATAGATCCATTTAACAAGAAGTGATCTTTTTCAAGCTGCTGTCTTCTAAAAATATTTTTTTCTCTTTTTTGTACATACTTCCATTTAGATGATAAAATTTTATTTAAAGATTTGATATGAGTATGAGAGTGCTCTTTAACTTTAGAAACCGAAGCTAAACTTTCAAGATTTTTGTTTTTGAATAAATGTATAGCTTTTTTTATATCTTTTATCTTTCTTAAAGGAGACGTTGGTTGTAACAAAATTACATGTGAAAAATCTTTATTAAATTTATTTTTTAACCATTTTGTTCCATCAATAACTGCATCTACAACATTTGAAGTTGAGTTTGAAAATTTTTTTGGTCTTCTGTATTTTGTTTTAAAACCAAGGCTTTCACAATAATTTGCAATTTTAGTGCTGTCAGTAGAAATAAAAATTTCATATTTATCGCTCAATTTTTTACAAATTTTTAAAGTATAATAAATTAATGGTTTACCATTAGTAATAGTAAGATTTTTATTTTTAATACCAAAAGATCCGGCTCTTGCAGGAACAAAAATAATTGGTTTCATTGTAATTTTAATGTTTTCTGTAAAATTTTTGATTTTTTGTTAAAATAAAATCCAAAAAATTTTTAGTTATTTTTGATAATATATTTTTTTTCGAACAAAACTTTATCAAAGGCCATAACCACCTATTCAAATATACGTAATGTGAAAAATAGTCATGATAATGCTCTAAAATATTTTTTTCTATTTTTAGATTTAATGGGGTAACAGTTTGCTGTCCCTCGGTCATTTGTGAAATTTCTATATTTTCATCCAGAAAGCCATCTTTTATTGCAGTTTTTTTTAGAGATGTTCCTTCCCAAGGCTGAAAATAACAAACAGTTGCATGTGTTGGTTTAGATTTATTATTTAATATCAACGTATCTATGATGTGTTCCTCTGTTTCGTTTGGAAAACCCATTATATTGTAAGATGTAACACTAATTCCATTTTTTTTTAGTAAATGAATTTTCTTTACAGCATCATCGTTTGTGAATTTAGGTTTTATTATTATTTTATCTCTTACAAATTGACTGCCGGACTCGATTCCAAAACCCACATTTACACACCCCATTTGTTTTAAATATTTTATTTTATTTTCTGTAGTAGTATTTACAGTCGCTTCGATAATAAAAGGAAGGTCGACATATTTTTTGTAATCATTTGATAAATCTTTTAATTTATCTTCACTAATTGAATTAAAACTCTCATCTTGATATCTGATCATATCAAGATTGTACCTGTTTTTCAGTTTCTTAATTTCTCTAATAATTTTAGGAATACTTTTTTCTCTTCTAAAATTTTTAGGCTTGCCATAAGTAGTTTCTCTTTGGAAAGGGCTTAAACAAAAAGTGCATCTATACCAACACCCTCTGCTTAATTCATAATCTATCATTTTTTTTATTTTACCATGATAAGGTCTTTTAAAAGTTCGTGGGTCAAAAATATCAAAACTAACATCGGGCAGCTGATCTAATGGGTCAATTAATTCTCTCATCGGATTTTCAATAAAATTTTTATTTTCGTCTATGTAATTTAAATTTTTTATTGATTTTAAGTCTTCATTTTTTTGAACCTTTTCCATAATATCTTTGTAGACAAGTTCAGACTCTCCCTTAATTACAAAATCTATTTTTGAATTCGATAATATTTTCTTAGGATTTGCAGATGGAATTGTTCCGCCTGTAATTATTTTAATTCCTCGTGTGTTTACTCCCTCAATTAACTTTAACCCATTTATATAAGCAAAATATTCCCCCTCAGCATGTAAATGACTTCCCCACAACGAAAAAGTTATAACATCAGGCTTAAAATTATCTATTTTGTTTTGAAGTTCTTTGAATATATCGGTCTTTTTTCTAGTAAAACCAAGTTCGCTCTTATCATACTTTTGAAACATTTTGAGTTCTGTTTGTTTTACTTCACCGTATTGTGCATGTTTAGATATAATTTGTTCTGTATTCAAAAAAGTTGTATCGAAAATATCATATTGATGACCTTCATTTCTTAAAAGGGTTGAGGTAAGGGCAATTGGAATTGATTGTCTTCCAAAAGTAGAGTCTGCGATGGGATGTATAAATAAAATTTTAGCCATAATATTTAAAGTTTAAAATAATTTTCAATTTTTTTTATTGCTAAAAAATATTGATCAATAATCTTTTTATGCTTATTTGAATAAAAAGTTGGAAAACTTAAATGGTTATTCTCGTACCAAGTTG